>OJBR01000648.1_pt1 | contig 13533 bp, 9 predicted proteins | sample 1591161 | NCBI WGS metagenome assembly OJBR01 (sample SAMN05416803, study PRJEB24817) | seawater metagenome | isolation source: Sea water | place: Canada:Atlantic | collected 2013-07
ACGAGATCTAGTACGGTCTCGTGGGCTCGGAGATGTGTATAAGAGACAGGAACAAATCCTGCAAATGGAAGGGTAATTTGTCTAACCTTCAACCCCCCATGCTTTCTTATAGTTTGTTCTCTCGTTAATCCATTGTGTCTCATAAAATCATGACATTTGAAAGATGATGAATTTTTATCTTCTGTAAAATAAAAAACATCAAACTTACATCCGTTAAGCTCATAACATTCCTCAAATGCATTTTCGGTAATTTCAGAATGAAAAGAATAACAAACCTTAGCACCTAAATCAGTCAGTAGTTTATTTACCAACGTTTTGTCTTTATACCAAGCACCAAAGTCTATGTCGAAATCATGTTCTATAGGGCCTCCTTCCCGGTATAACCCTAACAAAGTACCAAACGCGGGCCAAACTTGTATGTTTTGTTTTTCCGATCCAATTACTACTTTATTTAATATTACATTAAACTGACTTCTAAATTGCTTTTTAAGCATGTATAAAAAATAGATTCCAACAGTATGCTTATACATTTGGCGGAATACTTTACTAACCATAATATTACTGTCAATTAATTCTTTTAATTTATTCAATATTTCCATTTTTCTTTCCATTTTTATAATTTATTTTAAAGTATGTCAGTCTTAAAACCATAACTATAGACTCAGTTACCAACACAGCCTTAACAACATTCAAAGCAGTAAATCCATCCGATACGTATAGGGAAAACAAGAGGATTAAATGTATTACGGCACCTAAAACAACAGTATAATTTGCTATATGTACTTTCCCTATTCCAGCAAAGGCAGGATAACCAAAGTTAACTGATAAAAAATTGATTATGGTAATAATCAAGAATAATTGTAAAATCTCTCCAGCTCCAATGAACTCATCACCAAAAATTAACACCATAATTTCATCGGCCCAAAACCCTACGCTGAAACAAACAATGGTCAAAATAATGACCATCACAAACACTATTTTCATTAAGAGTGTTGTATTATTGGTCTTTGCCATATATGGAAATAGAGCTTGTGCAATAGGTGCGGTTACGCTTTTTGATGCTTGGTATATCTTTTCACTCGCACCGTAGATTGCTACTTGCTGAACCCCTGCAAATGCTCCGACTAAAAATGTGCTGGCCGATGTATATATTGAGACTGCAGCTCGAGATATAAAAAACTGCACGCTTTCTTTAAATACATCTTTTACCTTTATTGTTACTGGTCTTTTTATCGAATACCCATTTGAATAAATAGATTTAACAGATAAAATAACAGCGATTAAGTTACTCATTGCATACAGTAATATAACAAGTTCAACGTCTGATTTATCACTGATACAGATAAAAACTAAGACAACATAACTAATTTTAGCGAAGAACATATAAACAGTGACATTCTTCATCTTTTCTATCCCTAGAAAAAACCAAGTAGGTAAAAAAGCCTGAAACAGAACATTTAAACTAATATAAACAGAGAGTAAAATCCCTCCTGTATCAACTGTTTTATAATAAGTAAATATTGTAATAGAGAGCAAAAATAAAAAGAAAAACCCTACCTTTATTAAAAAGATAGCTCCGATTAATTCATTAACATATGATTTATCTTCTCGTCGCTTGGATATTGAATATGTAGCTGAAAGGTTAAAACCAAAGTCAGTTATCACTAAAGCAATTGCGCAAACCGAAAGTGCAAACATTACTAAACCAAATCCATCAAGCCCTAGCACTCTAGATAAATAAGGCAGTACAATTAATGGTGCAATCATGTTGATTAATTGAAGAATAAACAATGCAGCTGAATTCCTAGCTACATTATGTGAGATTATTTTTTGTAACACGTTCACTACAATATATACCTATAAACAAAAATATCTGCACAACTCATCAATATATAAGAACGAACACTCATCGTAATGAAAGACTTCTTACTATTTCAATAACACCATGTAAAGATAATTCTATACGGTCTAACTCTGCATCATCAACTTTAGATAATGTATTTTTAATATCTGTAGTTGAAACATCTTCTGTTCTTGATAGGTAAACAACTTCACAAAGATCAGCAAGTTCGTCAAAGGTACCTTCCCAATCATCTCCCATGGCAAATATATCAACTTGATATTTAGTAATATCATCTCGTTTCTGTTGCCAATTATGTTCAGGAAAGACTTCTGTAACATATTTACAACTACCAAGGATTTCTGCACGCTCGTCATAAGAAAAAAAAGATTTTTTTCCTTTTATTTCGTTAAATTCATCAGAGGATATGCCAACAATTAACTTATCGCCAAGTAAGCTTAACCTTTTAAGTAACCGAATATGTCCGACATGGAATAGATCAAATGTCCCATAAGTAATAACTGTTTTCATTTTATTCACTTTCTGTAGTTGATAAACATTCCAAGCCTTGTATTCGGCTTGCGGGAGTTTTTGCAGTATTTTTAATGTAGAGTATTAGTTACTTTTTACTTGTTTTGAAATAGCGAATTAGTACTATTAATACAGATAGTATGCCAGCAAACATAGTACCTAATACGACTATCAGCGCACGTTTTGGTGTATCTTTAACATCAGGAACTTGAGCGGGGTCTATGGTCTTAAGTACATACTCATCTTTAACCTCAGTTAACATCATGTTTTTAGTCTGCTCTTCAATCAGTTGATAAAATACTGTTTCCATGGTTGCAACTTTAATATTAGCTAACTGATTAGTTAGATAGTCAATTGACGCTTGCGCTTCAACCTGATCCTGCTCGCGCATATATTCATTAATATCTTCAATCAACCAACTTAGCCACTGCTTAGCTAAAGTCGGTGAATAAAACTCAATATATATACTAACCATAAAAGTGGTTTTATCTTGTGATACGGTGAATATATCTAAAAACTCTTGATAAGCTTCCCATGGCGATGGTTTAGGTTTTTGAGGAGCCTTGACCTCTCTAAGCCATGCAGTACTAGCTTCATCGTATATTTTTTTATCTAAAATTAAAGTATCGGTTGTCATATCCCAGTTTTTAGATGCCATCAATGGCACTAACAAATCATGTTTAGTAATAAACTTTTCAATAAATGAGCGAGATTTCAAAATTTCTAGTGCTAATACTGTTTTATCACCGCCACCGCCAACGCCAGCAAGGTTTATGCCTGCAATGCTGGCTAAGCCGCCAAGTTGACCTGCCATTGCGCCAAGGCCACCTGCTCCACTTTCACTTGAAGCTGGAGCCAATATAGCTGAAGCTTTATAGATATTCGGCTGAGATAGAGCGAAAAAAACAGAAGCTAATGCAAAAAACATAGTGATAATGATAATGGTAAACTTACCTGCCCAAATAACACGCCAAAGCTCAGCTAAGTCTATTTCATCATCTTGGTTTTGAGTGTTTTGTAGCAGTAGTTGTTGCTGAAGTAATTGCTGTTGTAACAGTTGTGCACTCACACCATTTGGCATTGCTTGAGAGTTTCCTATTGAGCTTTCGACTGACTTTGACACTGTTCACCATATCCGATTTTCATATGTTACTTGTTAAGGCTTGACTAGCAACAATAAATTTCCCACATTATACAAATATTAGTAACAAAGTTAAAGGGATCGTTTGTTATAAACTTTTAGGAATGAAAATATGGATTCCAGCTTTACTTACTAGAGGAATGACATAACTTAAAAAAAGTAACAAACTTATTCACCACAGAAAACAGAAAGGCTTCGCTTTCAGAGAAAAACATTCAAGATAAGGGTGATGAATTTTATGTTTATTGTCGGAAGAAATATGGACTCCAGATTAGAGACTTCAGGAATAACGGCTATTTTGGTTTTTCATCAAGAATAGACAAAAAAGTAATTAATTTAATTAGTCCATCTTAAATTATTTTTAAGCTTTGTAATAACCCTGCCAAACGTTCAATTTTTATATTACTCAGTTGACGATAATCAAAATATGGGCAAACGATAAGTTTATTTTCACTATCGATAGCAAATTCGTCATCTAACCAAATTAAATTATCAACGAGTTTACCACTATTGATTAACGCTTTGGCATGGCCTTTACCACAAATAATATGCACTACTTCCTTGTTTGGTATTAATTGTGGTGCTGAGAATAACAAGGCAGTTTTACTTTGTGCTTGTAATAAGTGTTTATCACGATAATTTTGCCAAGTAGGCGCAAATGTTGAAAAGTTATAATATTTTTTATCTAAAGAATAAAGTAACTTAGCGTATACATTAAATACTTTTCGCCAGCCATTGCCACATGCTTGATTAATCGCGTTAATCTCACCTTCAACAAGTGAGGTAACTTCACGTAAACTTTGATATTCAAGCATGTTAGGTTTATTTGCTATATAAACAGCAAAGCTGAAATCATTGTCACCAAAACCTATATTATTCATTATCAACCTATTTATTTTCAATGCTGATACAGTTCTCTTATCAACTATTTTATCAATTCAATTTATATCTATGTTCTCGTCTTTTTATTTAGAATACTTTATAGCGACAGATTTTTACTAGATTTAAGTAGCATTCACTCTTCATCTTAATCAATTTCTAATAGTTGACCAATACAAATACTTATTTCATAGAGCAACATGCGCTATAATAATTCAATAGAAAGCGATATTAATCATACAAATATATAAGTAATCTGAACATTATGGACATAAATATACAACCAACAATTCTTTGGCACGATTATGAGACATGGGGTATATCCCCAAAGGTAGATAAACCTTCTCAATTCGCCGGCATTCGCACTGATCTTGATTTAAATATCATTGGCGAGCCAGAAATGTTTTATTGCACGCCGCCCGTTGATTACTTACCTCATCCTGAAGCCTGTTTAGTTACGGGTATCACGCCACAAAAGGCACAACGTGAAGGTTTGCCCGAAGCAGAATTTGCTGCACGTATCCATACTTTATTTACACAGCCCAATACCTGTGTTGCTGGTTATAACAGTATTCGCTTTGATGATGAAGTGACTCGTTATCTGCTTTATCGTAACTTTTACGACCCTTATGCACGTGAATGGCAAAATGGAAATAGTCGCTGGGATATCATAGATATGGTTCGCGCTTGTTATGCACTTCGTCCTGAAGGCATTAATTGGCCAACCGTTGAACGCGATGGTGAAGAAGTTGTCAGTTTCCGCTTAGAGCTATTAACAGCTGCAAACGGCATTAGTCATGAAGCGGCTCATGATGCAATGAGTGATGTTTACGCCACCATAGCAATGGCTAAATTGATCAAAGAAAAACAGCCTAAACTATATGATTTTATCTTTAACTTGAAGAATAAAAATCAAGTGAAGGATTTGATCAATACCGCAGAGATGACACCCATTGTTCATACCTCTAGTAAGGTGTCATCAGCTCATGGCTGTACAAGTTGGTTTGCTCCAATAAATTATCACCCCGTAAACAAAAATGCGGTGATCTGTGTTGATTTAGCACGTGATATCTCACCTTTATTAACCCTTAGCGCTGAAGAGATCAAAGCCCGATTGTATACTCGTTATGATGATTTAGCTCCTGATGAGCTGCCCATTCCAGTGAAACTGATTCATGTCAATAAATGTCCCGTTATAGCGCCAGCTAAAACATTACTACCAGAAAACGCAGAGCGCTTGGCAATACCGCGTGATACTTGCTTAGAGAATTTAGCTTTATTGAAGAAGCATGCCGAGCTAAGAGATAAATTAAGTGATGTTTTTGCTACTTCAGACTTTGATAATGATGATGTTGATGCCGAGCAAGCGTTATATGGTGGTAGTTTCTTTAGCCATAGTGATAAAGCGCAAATGGATATTTTACGTGGTCTATCACCTGAGCAACTCGCTAATCATCCGTTTCAATTTCAAGACGAGCGTTTAAGCGTATTACTGTTTCGCTATCGAGCAAGGAACTACCCGTACACCTTATCGACAGAAGAACAACAAAAATGGCAACAGTATTGCCAAAACAAACTGCAATATGGTGGGAAAGGTATTTTATCACTTGATGAATTTATGATGAAGATTGAAAATCTAGCCCATGAACATGAAACCGATAAAGCTAAAATGTCGGTATTAAAAGCTTTATATGAGTTCTTGCAAGGGTAGTTCACTCTCAAAGTTACTATTACTATTGATTATTGTGCTTTATGGCTTGAGCAGAATAACCAATAGTTAGCTTTAACAGTCAATCAAAGCAATTAACTAAACGATGAACTAACTAAAACAATGTACTAGCTAAAACCCAGTTTATTGGTAAGTTGTTCGTTCTAATTCATATTTCTTCATTTTATCGTAAAGTGTTTTTCTGGCTAAATTGAGTTCTTCCATAGTATCTTTAATACAGCCCTCATTACTTGCTAGTGCTTCCTCGATAAGAAACTTTTCAAAAAACTCAACTCGTTGAGTGAGTCCCATACTGCTAAGCATTGAGTTGGCACTGGTGTTCTTTTTAAAATTAAACGCTGCCGCCTCGCCCAATAAAATGTAACGCTCAGCTAAGTTACGTAATTCTCTGACATTGCCAGGCCAGCCATAGCTTAATAATTGTGTTTTGTGTTCTTGTGATAACGGAATTAATTCTTTTTTGTAACGCGCTGAAGCTATTCGAGCAAAATGTAAAAAGAGTAAAGGTACATCTTCAATACGCTCTCTCAAAGGCGGTATATCTACTTTCACTAAATTCAATCGGTAATAAAGATCTTCACGAAACAGCCCTTGCTCACATAACTCTAATAGATCTACCTTGGTAGCAGCAATAACCCTAACATCAAGTTCTACGCCTTCGTTAGCACCTAAACGAACCACTTTTCTTTCTTCTAATACTCTTAACAGTTTAACCTGTAAGGCCATTGGCGTGCTTTCTATCTCATCAAGAAATAAAGTACCTCCATTAGCGTACTCAAATTTACCAATGCGTTTCTTATCAGCGCCCGTGTATGCGCCCTTCTCTGCTCCAAACAGCTCACTTTCAATAATATTTTCTGGGATAGCACCACAGTTAAGTGCAACAAAATTACTATCTTTTCGAATACTGTGGTCGTGTAAATAACGGGCGACCAATTCTTTTCCGGTACCAGTTTCACCATCGATCATTATATCTGCAGGTGCATCCATCACTTGATTGAGTATATTTCGCATTTGCACAATGTTAGGCGAATTTCCTAATATTCTGGGGCCTGGTAAACAATGTGTTTCTATTTCTTTTTTGAGTTGTCTATTTTCAAGCACTAAAGAGCGCTTATCTAGCGCTCTTTTTACCGTATCAACTAGGTCATCATTATTAAATGGCTTTTCAATAAAGTCGTAGGCACCATTGCGCATCGCTTTCACTGCCATTGAAATATCACCAAAACCGGTCAGTAAAATAGTGGATAACTCTGAGTCAATATTTTTGACCTCAGCCATCAACTGATGGCCATCCATTTTGGGCATATTAATATCACTGATAACCACGCCTGGCCAAGTATCACTTAACTGATTAAGTAATTGGTGTGCTTGTGAAAAGGTTTGCACTTCAAAGTTTCTTAATTCGAATGTTTGCTCAATAGCACTACGGATATGTTCTTCATCATCAATAACAAAGACGACACCCAATTTTTCCGTTTCCATATTATTTTCCTTACTTTATACCAATCCGCATAACTATCTGATCATTTAATTAAGCGGAATGGTATTACCTGTTTACAGGCAAGCTAATGGTAAAAATAGCGCCGCCATCTGGGTGATTACTTACGTTAAGTTTACCTTGCATTGATTCAATAATTCGGTGCGAGATAGATAAACCTAAACCTAAGCCAAAGTTTTCTTTCGTGGTGAAAAAGGCCTCAAAAACTCTGTCGATATTATCAACTAAAATACCGGGTCCGTTGTCCCGTATTTCAATAATAACCTGTTCTTCAACGTCAGACACAGAAATCGTTATTTGTTTATGCTCTTGTTCACTAAGCGCTTGTATCGCATTACTCAATAAATTAACCAACACTTGTTCAAATCGAATAGCATCACCATATACATGTACAGGCTCTAAACAAGGTCTGCTGTTAAACTCTACCCTAGCGGCTTTAGCTTGATGTTTTACAATACTCATCGCTGCCATCAGACTCATTTGAACATCAACGTCAGTAGCAACACCTGTGCTTTTTTTAGAGAAGCTATTAAATTGGCTGACAATATCACTGAGCCGATCGACTAAACCAATAATGAGTGACAGGTTATTTTTTACTTTGTCTGACATACTGCGTTCTTGATACGCTAACGCATTTTCTGAATAACTTCGTAAGGCCGTTAATGGTTGATTGATTTCATGGTTAATACTTGCTGACATACTGCCTATGAGTGCCAGCTTTTCTGATTGAATCAATTCATCCCGCATTTTATTCATTTGAGTTTGTGCTTGTTGACGTTGCGCTATTTCCTCATGTAACTTGACATTACTTGCACTTAAATCAGCGGTACGTTCTTTAACCTTTTTTTCTAATAATTGTTGCGATTGCTTCAGTCTTCGCGCATTTTTAAGTCTTTCATTAGCAAATAATAGTAAAAACACCATCAATAAATAACCACTAGCACTGAGAATGATCAATAAATTTTGCTGCTTTTTCATAGGGGCAATGGAACTCCACAAATGAACTTGCCAGTTAGCGGTTTTCATCAATTTATTAAGCGCAAAAACTTCTTCGGACCCTGTATTTGAAGTAACTTCTAATAACTCGCTGTCCAGGTCATTTGGAAGATAGTGATTTGAAATATCTTCCACGTTTAGTGAAGATATTTCTTTATCGGTATAGCGTTTTTCTGCAATTAAATTAAGCTGTTTTGCTTTAGATAAATTACCAATAGTTTTTAACCGCCATTCAGGTCTATCTGAAATGAAGACCACATCATCAGGTGCAACAATTAAAAAATTAAAGCTGTCATTTAATACCGTTTTTTTATACTGTTCTTCAATATCTGCAATACTTATTTTTAATGCAATAACTCCGGCAATAACACCATCAATTTTCACAGGGTAAGCATAATAAAAGCCCCGTTTACCGCTGCTTAATCCCACAGCATAGTAATGAGAAAGTTTACCTTTTAGCGCATCTTGAAAATAAGGTCTAAAGGTGAAATTCATACCAACAAATGAATTAGGCAGTTGCCAATTGCTGGCACCAATAGTGATACCCTTTTTATCAATCAGGTAAATATCTGACGCCTGAGTCATGGTTCTAATATCTGCTAATAATTGATTAAGTTTAGTTATTCTTGTTTGTTCGTTAGGTGAGGTTAAGGCTTGTGATAGTAAGGGGTGTTTTGATAGTACTTTAGGGATCCTGTCAAAGCGACCAAGAATATTGTCTATATATCCCACTAAGTTAGATAGCTGCTGACTCGATTGTTGATGCATTCGTTGATAAGCGTTGTTCATACCTATCATTTGGGTCAGTTCAATAGTCAGGATTAGGCCAATCACTGCTACAGTGGCGACAATATAATTTTTACGCTCGGATTTTCCTTGATAGACCACAATTTTACCTTATGAATAAACGAATAGCAGTTTCAGTAATTTTATCAGGTATTATACCCAAACTACCTGAAGATGCAGGTTTCAGCTGGAATTAAAAATGCTTTTAGGTAAGGCATTGATTGAAGAGAATAGTTATTTTATTGTCAAAATCAATAACGAAGCATAAAGCACTTCTAAACCAGCCCTGTGGGAAAGGCTGAGCAAATATTACTCTGTGTTACTTTTCTTTTTAAAGGGCTACATGGATGGTGTTTTAGAGAATGCAGAAGCATATTATCCTGAATACCCCTTAATAAACAAATGCGCCTTGATCATGAATCGCTCAAACTTTCTGAAACGAGCATCTACAAATGGAACGGGTATATACCTCAGCTATTTGATATGAAACAAACACTTGGTTCCATATCAAATAGTAAAGTTAGTCTGAGCAAATTCTTAATTAAAAGTCGAATCTAACACCTACTTGTGCTTCAGACATGTCTTCTCCTGTCGAAGGTAGACGGGTCGTATCATTATCTAGTTGCTCAAATGATGCCCACATGCGGAACTTTTTAGAGAAATAACGAATGTATTCAACTTTAATAGAGCTAACATCGCCTTTTATGTCACAAGAGTTTACCGCATATCTAGCATGTATTTGATTGTTATCTTGACGCCATTTCCCATATAAACCTACGGTTGAACGATCTTCATCAACACATGCGGTTACGCCGCCGACTTTACCCGACTCTTCTGCTGAGACTAACCTAACGTTACCAGAAGAGTTACCTTTATAAAGATCAAAGTCTTCTTCAGCCAAATGATAAAAGGCTGATACGGTAAACGCTTTTGAAATATCATACCAAGCTCGAAAACCGTACAAATTACCGGTGTTTTCACCTTGCTGATCTGCTGCTAATGCTGCTTGAAGTTTCAAACTTTGGTTTTTATATTGCGCTGCTACTTGGTATTGATCAATAGAGTCGCCATCTTGTTTCTCTGTTTGAATGGCTGCACCAAACTTCCAATTATTGTATGTTTTTTGCCATTGCAGCATATCATCATCACGAATAGCACCTTGACGCAATGAATCTAATCCATCAGAAAAGTAAGCACTGCGTACATATTGATGCCATATAATGGTTTGAGAACCATAAGTAACGGTACCAAACTTACCTTTAAGACCAACATATATCTGACGCATTCCTGCTTTTTGGTTCTGATTGAAATTAACGCCATCATCCCCGCGTAAACCATACTCAACCTTACCTATACCTGTTAAATCATCAGTCAATTTGACCTCAGCATTAACACCAATTCGACTTAAGTAATCTCTACCATTTGCTGCATCATCAGAAGTACCACTATCAACATAATCAGCACCCAAACGCAGCGAGCCATAGAATGAGCTATCGACATCACTTGCATTAGCACTTGCACAGCTTAATAACAGTACGTTTAAAAAAAATAGTTTACTTGTTTTATTCACTTGAACACGTTTCATGTATTTCCCCTTTATTTTAAGAAGTTATTATCTTTATAAATCGTCAACGATGATTACGTTAAGCCGACAGTTTGTTATCGCAATGTTCACGCCAATTTATGAATAAAGCTGCAGATAAAAATAAATAGCACGATAACAATTACTTACATTAAAAATAGAAATTTTTCAGGGACGTTAGTTGGGTGGGATATCACCCCCAAGGCTTACTGGTGTATGTAGAAATCCCCCCATAAGAAAAAATAAGGCATATAAAACCAAGGAATAAGGGCGAGCGATTAGCCACTATTACTCGTAATTAAAGGGCTCGTTAGCATTAAGCCCATTGAATTATTTTCGGTAATTCTAATAGGCGGCTTTCCACACATAGTCATTTTTTTATGGGTGGATATCAATACGTAATATAGGCTAAGATAATGAGTAAAAAAAATAATAACCTTTATTAACAATAAGATGAAAACATGGCAGTGTCTTTGCAAAACATAAATTAGAACTATTATAATAAACAACACTGTGAGGAAATTTATGACAGATATTCAAGACAAAGCAACGCCATTGCGTATGCTCGTATTGGGGCCAGCATTAATGCTGTTTACCTTATTAGTACCTTCTCCCTTTGAAGGTATGTCTGCAGATGCATGGCACACCCTAGGTTTAGCACTGTGGATGGCTACTTGGTGGATATCTGAAGCAACACCTGTTTCGGTTACTGCCTTTTTACCCTTAATAGTTGCGCCAATTGTTGGCATAGCCCCCATTAAGGTAACTACATCATCTTACGCACACCCATTAATATTCCTATTCCTTGGTGGATTTTTTATCTCCATTGCGATGGAACGGTGGAACTTACATAAACGCATTGCCTTAAAAGCGATGTCGTTATGTAGCACTAAACCCAGCCACCAAATTGGCGGCTTAATGCTTGTTACCGCTTTCTTATCAATGTGGATGTCAAATACAGCAACTGCAGTCATGATGTTACCTATCGCCTTATCTATTATCGAAATGGTTAAGCAGAAGCAAAATGGTAGTACCCCTGAAAACTTTTCAAAACCAATGCTATTAGCCATTGCTTTTTCCGCAAGTATTGGTGGCTTAGCGACCTTGATTGGTACCCCTCCTAATGCATTGATGGCGGCTTATCTAGCCGATAGCTACAACATTGAAATTGGATTTGCCCAATGGATGATTATCGGCGTACCGCTAAGTGCAGTATTGTTGGTTCTTTGTTGGTTTATTCTTACTAAGATTTGCTACCAAGTTAATGAAGGAGAACGCGTTGATACAAACAGCATGTTTAAAGAGAAACTTCAGGAACTAGGCCAAATGAACAAAGGTGAAAAACTCGTTCTGTTTTTCTTTGCATTTGCAGCGATCAGTTGGATATTTAGACCATTAATTGCCAAATTGACTGGGCTAGCTATATCAGATACTGGCATCGCGATGTTTGTAGCTTTGTTATTATTTGTTGTGCCTGTTGACCGTAAAAAAGATATTCGTATTTTAGCTTGGGAAGATACTAAGAAGTTACCTTGGGGTGTATTGTTGCTTTTTGGTGGTGGATTAGCCTTAGCCAGTTTAATCAAAAAATCAGGACTAGCAGGTTACATAGCCACTCAGCTTGAAGCAACGTCGAGCATTCCTGTTATTGCTGCTGTTTTAGTCGTTACTATTACGATCTTATTTTTAACTGAAGTAACAAGTAATACCGCAACAGCTGCTAGTTTTTTACCTTTACTTGGACCAATAGCAGTAACATTAACTGATGGCCCTTTAATGTTAGTTATTCCAGCCGCATTAGCTGCTAGTTGTGCCTTTATGATGCCAGTAGCAACACCGCCAAATGCTATCGTATTTAGCTCCGGGGAATTACGTATTGCTGACATGGCCAGAGCAGGTTTCTGGCTTAATATTGCAGCTATATTTATGATAGTTTTATTGATGTTAACTACCGTGCCTATGGTATTTAATTTATAAATAAAGTTTTCTTATTCTCGATTTAAACACCAGATGATGCATCTGGTGTTTATAACCCGCGACCATTCAAAGTGTCTTAATTGAAATAGCTCAAGTACTCTGAAACACGCACCTTAATTGGTAACGGGTATAAATCACAGGCTAGCTCTAAGCATTTCAACGTAGATAGTGAAAATAGATACGCTAAGTTACACTAATTGCCACCTTTGCATTTATTAAGAAAAACACTCAAAACGTCCCTCTTAATGCTTAACTCGATGATATCTTTACTCCTCCTATCCTAAAAGAAGGTTATTCGCTAAAGCGAGATCATTACTCATGTAGTTAATACTTATTGTGAGTGGTCTGCTGAATACTATAAAAAGTAGCGAGAGAACTGCCAGAATAAACTTACAAATAGTAATAAAGACATTCTAATTTGATTGTGGTTGTGGTTGTGGTTGTGGTTGTGGTTGTGGCGAAGGTTGTAGAACTTAGCTATAAAAATAAAGCTGTGGTAGTTGATTTATCACTTTGCATATACCCGTGACCATTCAAAATGCATGTTTCAGTGGGAGAAAAAAACGATTTA
>OJBR01000655.1_pt1 | contig 13365 bp, 9 predicted proteins | sample 1591161 | NCBI WGS metagenome assembly OJBR01 (sample SAMN05416803, study PRJEB24817) | seawater metagenome | isolation source: Sea water | place: Canada:Atlantic | collected 2013-07
CTCTTCGTCGGCAGCGTCAGATGTGTATAAGAGACAGGAGTAAGCAAAAATGGTAAATAAAAAGCACAAAGCAAGTAGTCAACGTTGGTTAGATGAACACTTTGATGATGAATACGTAAAAAAAGCACAGCGTTTAGGTTTACGATCACGCGCAGTTTTTAAACTTGAAGAGATCAATATAAAAGATAGATTGATTAAACCAGGCATGAAGGTTGTTGATTTAGGCGCAGCTCCTGGAGGCTGGTCTGAATACGCTGTGAAAGCGGTAGGCGATAAAGGACAAGTGGTTGCTTGTGATATTTTACCTATGGATGCCATCGTTGGCGTTGATTTTCTAGAAGGTGATTTTCGAGAAGAAGCAGTACTTGATGCCTTATTAAATCGCATTAACGGAAAAAATATTGATGTAGTTATGTCTGACATGGCAGCAAACATGACGGGTAATGAAAGTGCCGACTCTGCGCGTAGTATGTACTTAGTAGAGCTAGCGCTAGACATGTGTAGTGAAGTATTAAAACCTAATGGCGCATTTGTAGTTAAAGTCTTTCAGGGCGCAGGCTTTGAAGAATATATGAAAGCGACGCGTGCCGTTTTTAAAACAGTGAAAACACGTAAGCCAGAATCTTCAAGAGCGCGCTCTAGAGAAGTGTATTTAGTTGCCACTGGTTACAAAGGGTAGCGTTGATAATGTCGGGTAAGATGTAACTAGTTGTTACTGGCGACTAAAGTTAAATAGCGACAAGCCTTGAATTGTAGTAAATTAGGCACAATAGACTAGTATAGATTTATACTAATAAATATCGAATAGCAAACGGACTAAATAAATGATTGCTTAGCGAGAATTAAAAGCCTTATAGGCAAGGCATTGATTGAAGGAAATGGTTATCCCTTTTTTAGATCAATAACGCCGATTATATGGCTTGTAAACTCGTCCTTCGGGAACTCATTAGTAAACTGATAACAGCGCAAAGTGAATGAAATATAGAATATTATGTTTAATCCACTTTGCTTGTTAAAAGCTCGCTAATATAGTTCTAAGTTAACCAGTTAATTAATCCATTTGGTATCTAATATCACAAGAGGTCATTAAGTTGAGCGATATGGCGAAAAATCTTATTTTATGGTTAGTTATTGCAGTTGTTTTGATGAGTGTATTTCAGAGTTTTTCTCCGAATACCACAGAAAATCAACAAATGGATTACACCCGCTTTATTAAGGATGTACGCCAAGGTCAAATTCGTGATGCGAATGTTGACAGAAATGGCGTAATCACTGGTGAAAAGCGTAGTGGCGAAGCATATAAAACCGTTATACCTGGTGGCTATGATCGTGATTTAATTAATGATCTTGTTAAGCAAGGCGTTCGCGCTGAAGGTAAGTTGCCTGAAGAAACTAGTTTCTTAACAACTATCTTCGTGTCTTGGTTCCCGATGATTTTACTGATTGGTGTATGGATTTTCTTCATGCGTCAAATGCAAGGTGGCGGCGGTAAAGGTGCCATGTCTTTTGGTAAATCTAAAGCACGCCAATTAAGCGAAGAACAAATCAAAACAACGTTTGCTGATGTTGCAGGTTGTGATGAAGCTAAAGAAGATGTTGCTGAATTAGTTGATTACTTACGTGAACCTAGTCGTTTTCAAAAGTTAGGTGGTCGTATACCATCAGGCATTTTACTTGTCGGTCAGCCAGGTACGGGTAAAACCCTACTAGCGAAAGCTATTGCTGGTGAAGCGAAAGTACCTTTCTTTACTATTTCAGGTTCAGACTTTGTTGAAATGTTTGTTGGTGTTGGTGCATCTCGTGTACGTGACATGTTCGAACAAGCTAAAAAAGCAGCGCCTTGTATTATCTTCATCGATGAAATTGATGCGGTAGGTCGCCAACGTGGCGCTGGTATGGGTGGTGGTCATGATGAACGTGAGCAAACACTTAACCAAATGTTAGTTGAAATGGATGGTTTTGAAGGTAATGAAGGCGTTATCGTTATTGCCGCAACTAACCGTCCTGACGTATTAGACCCTGCATTACTTCGTCCAGGTCGTTTTGACCGTCAAGTAACTGTTGGTTTACCTGATATTCGTGGTCGTGAACAGATCCTTAAAGTACATATGCGTAAAGTACCATTAAGTGATGATGTTAAAGCTGAAGTTATTGCACGTGGTACGCCAGGTTTCTCTGGTGCAGACTTAGCTAACCTAGTGAACGAAGCGGCATTATGTGCTGCACGTACTTCACTTCGCGTAGTGGGTATGAAAGAGTTTGATGCTGCTAAAGATAAAATAATGATGGGCTCAGAACGTAAAACAATGGTAATGAGTGAGTCAGAAAAAGAAATGACTGCTTACCATGAAGCGGGTCATGCAATTATTGGCCGCTTAGTTCCGGATCATGATCCTGTTTATAAAGTAAGTATTATTCCTCGTGGCCGTGCCCTTGGTGTAACTATGTACTTACCAGAACAAGATAGATTTAGTCATTCTAAGCAACATTTAGAAAGTAATATTTCTTCTTTATACGGTGGTCGTGTAGCTGAAGAAGTTATTTATGGCAGTGATAAAGTTTCTACCGGTGCTTCTAACGATATTGAACGAGCAACTAACATTGCTCGTAAAATGGTAACGCAATGGGGCCTATCAGATAAAATGGGACCTATGTTGTTCGCTGAAGAAGAAGGTGAAGTATTCTTAGGCCGAACGTCTGCTAAATCATTACATATGTCTGATGAAACAGCGAAAAACATTGATGAAGAAATCAAATCGGTAATTAATCGTAACTATCAACGTGCTGAAGACTTAATCAAAGCAAACATGGATGTATTACATGCCATGAAAGATTGTTTGATGAAGTATGAAACTATTGATGCTTTGCAAATTGATGACTTAATGGCTAGAACAACGGTTCGTCCTCCTGCAGGTTGGGAAGATAAAAACGGTTCAAGCTCCAATTCAGATGATAGTAAAGGCGATAAAGCTGCAGATGTTGAAGCGACTAAAAAAGAGGCTGAAACTTCAAGTGACGCTGATGAAGCTAATCAAGTTAAGCCTGATACAACTAAGCCAAGTGGTGATACACCAGCAAGCTAAGATGTTTATATAATTATTAAAGCCTCGTTATTTACTGTAAATACCGAGGCTTTTTCATATGTAGAGCTTTGCTATTTCTCTTCATATATATCCGTACTACTTGAAGATGCATGATTCAGCTGAAACATGGGTCTTCAAGTAGAACGGCTATAAACACAAAAAGAAAAGATCAAAATGACAAAAGATAATTTTTCAGAAAATAACGCAAACAATCAACAAGCTGAGCAGCAGCAAGCTAAACCTCAAGCGCAAGTGATGGGAATTCTTAACGTTACGCCTGATTCATTTTCCGACGGTGGAAAGTTTGCCACGTTTGATAAAGCGCTCGCGCAAGTCGAGCAAATGATATTCGACGGTGTTGATATTATCGATATCGGTGGAGAGTCGACGCGCCCGGGTGCTGTTGATGTCAGTGAAGAAGATGAGTTAGCACGCGTTATTCCGTTACTTAAAGCCATCAAATCTAAATTTGATATCAAAGTATCAATCGATACCAGTAAAGCGGAAGTTATGTCACAAGCTATTGCTCATGGCGCAGATATTATTAATGATGTTCGAGCTTTACAAAATGAAGGTTGTTTAGCTGTATTAGCAAAGAGCAAGGTGCCAATATGTTTAATGCATATGCAGGGCTTACCTCGCTCAATGCAAGAAAACCCTCAATATGATGATGTTATTGGTGATATAAAGCAGTTTTTCATCGACCGTATTAGCATCTGTGAACAAGCGGGTATTAACCGAGAACGTCTGATTTTAGACCCTGGTTTTGGCTTTGGTAAAACGTTAGAGCAAAATTATCAGTTACTGGCACAACTACATCAGTTTAGTGATTTAGGTTTACCGCTACTGTCAGGAACATCGAGGAAATCAATGATAGGCAATTTATTGGCCCGTAATGTTAATGAACGCCTTGCAGGTAGCTTAACTACCGCTATAATAGCCGCACAGCAAAACGCTAGTATTATTCGGGTGCATGACGTTAAAGAAACGGTCGATGCCCTAAAAGTATTATCCATAACAGCTAAGTACCAATGATGGTAAGTTGCAGCAGATAAAAGGCAAGGTTAGCTAAAGTTAGATAAATTGTACGAATATCTAACGCAAATCGCTGCAATGAATAAAGCAATACAAGAAAGTATATAAGGAAAAATATGTCAGATCGTAAATATTTTGGAACCGATGGTATCCGTGGATTAGTTGGTCAATACCCAATAACACCAGAGTTCGTGATGAAGCTTGGTTATGCTGCGGGTAAAGTACTCGCCGGACAAGGCACTAAAAAGGTGCTTATTGGTAAAGATACGCGTATCTCAGGATACATGCTTGAATCAGCTCTTGAAGCAGGATTTTCAGCAGCAGGTATTGATGTAGGCCTTCTTGGACCTATGCCAACGCCGGGCATTGCCTACCTTACTAAAACATTCAGAGCCGAAGCCGGCATTGTTATTAGTGCATCGCATAACCCTTTTTATGACAATGGAATCAAATTTTTCTCTAACACAGGTGAGAAACTCCCTGATGCAGTTGAATTAGCGATTGAAGCTGAATTAGATAATCCAATGGGTTGTGTTGAATCAGCAAAACTCGGTAAAGCGAGTCGTGTTAATGATGCAGCGGGGCGCTATATCGAATTTTGTAAAAGTAATTTCCCTAGCAAAATTTCATTAAAAGATTTAACTATCGTGGTTGATTGTGCTCATGGCGCAACGTATCACATAGCGCCAAATGTATTTCGTGAATTAGGCGCAACGGTTATTGAAATAGGTACAGCGCCTAACGGAACTAATATAAATGACGGTTGTGGCGCAACCTCTATGGCAGCAATCAGCAAAGCGGTTGTTGAACATAAGGCTGATTTAGGTATCGCTCTTGATGGTGACGGCGATCGTATTATGATGGTTGATCACACGGGTTATGTTATTGATGGAGATGAAATTATTTATATCATCGCCTGTAATGATTTAAAAACGGGTCGAAAAGAGGGTGGTGTTGTTGGTACCCTTATGAGCAACATGGGCTTAGAGTTAGCTTTAAAAGACTTAGATATTGAATTTGCGCGCAGTAATGTTGGTGATCGCCATGTCATGGAGCTGCTAAAAGAAAAAGGTTGGCAGCTAGGCGCAGAAAACTCAGGTCATGTTATTAACCTTAATCACACCTCTACGGGTGATGGTATTATTGCTGCGCTTAATGTACTTACTGCGGTAACTAAACAAGAAAAATCGTTATTTGAGTTACGCCAAGGCTTAACAATGCTTCCGCAATTACTTGTTAATGTTCGTTTTGCAGGAGAGAATAATCCTTTAAATGATGTTGATGTACTCGCTGCTGTTGATGAAGTGAATGAAACATTAACGGGTCGTGGCAGAGTATTACTGCGTAAATCAGGCACTGAGCCACTTATTCGCGTAATGGTTGAAGGTCCAGATCTTGATGAAGTAACGCTATTGGCTAACAAAATTGCTGATTTAGTTAAACTAGTTAAGTAGCTTTAGCGATTAATCATCGCTATTAATGAAGACTCTCTTAGGCTGTTATTGTAATAACCTTAATAGAGTAGAGCGACTATATTGTGCTAAATGCCGCGATAAGTATAAAAAAACTGCAACTAGCAAAAGATATGTGTTAAATACTTGTATCTTTTGCGTAGGTTAGTTACTATCTCGCGGCTTCATTTTAGCAATGACTCCATTTAAACATTAACTGAAGTCAGAAGATAATAACCTAGGTTAAGAGGTCGAAATGACTAGACAAGCAATTGTAGCCGCAAATTGGAAAATGAACGGTGACTCAGCCCTAGTTGATACTATGGTTTCAGGATTGGCAGATATTGAATTATCATCACACGTTGATGTTGTTATTTGTCCTAGCTTCCCTTATTTATCTGAGCTTAATCAGAAAATAAAAACAGCTAACTTAAATGAAGCTATCCATGTTGGCTCGCAAAATGTGAGTGAATATGAAAGTGGTGCTTTCACAGGTGAAGTATCCACAGCTATGTTGCAAAACTTAGCCATTAACTATGTAATAGTTGGTCACTCTGAACGTAGAAGTATCTTTAAAGAAACTTCTACGCAAGTTGCTAAAAAAGTTCATGCTGTATTAAATGCAGGCTTAACACCCATTTTATGTATTGGTGAAAGCGAAGCAGAACGAGCAACTGGAGAAACTGAAACCGTGCTATCAGCGCAAATTCAGCCAGTTATCGATGAGATAGGCATAGAGAAATTTAAAGATGTTGTTATCGCTTATGAGCCAGTTTGGGCCATAGGAACAGGTAAAACAGCATCAAGTGCGATGGCACAAGAAACACATCAGTTTATTCGCAAATTCTTAGCTCAACAAAACGAGCAAGTAGCGGATAAAGTACCATTACTCTACGGTGGCAGCGTAAATGCAGCTAACTGTGAAGAACTATTCGCACAAACTGATATAGACGGTGGTCTTATCGGCGGTGCTAGTTTAAAAGCGGATCAATTTAAAATTATTTGTTCTGCAGCGAAAGGAAAATAGAAATGTTGTATCAAGTATTAATTATAGTCTACGTACTAATTGCTTTAGCCCTAATTGGTTTAGTGTTAATCCAGCAAGGTAAAGGCGCAGATATGGGCGCATCTTTTGGTGCTGGCTCTTCTGCTACCGTTTTTGGTTCAGGTGGTTCAGGTAACTTCCTAACATCAGCAACGACGTATTTAGCAGTAGGTTTCTTTGTTATCAGCTTAATTTTAGGTAACTTAACGGCCAACCGCACTAAGTCGGTTGACGAGTGGAATAACCTAGCAGTTCCTGCTGACCAAGCGGTTGATGCTATTCCTAGTGAAAGTGTTGAAGCAACTACATTACCAGCTGTGCAAAACAGCGATGTACCTGCATCAGACGAACCTGCTAAGAAAGAAGAAAACAGCAACGTTCCAGATTAAAGTTAACTAAACCTCAATTTAGTTAATAGTAAAAGTTAAAAAATCTAGTATTGCGCGGATGTGGCGGAATTGGTAGACGCGTCAGCTTGAGGGGCTGGTGACTTAGGTCGTGGGGGTTCAAGTCCCCCCATCCGCACCACTAGATTTAATTATTATAAAAGGCCGATACGTATGTATCGGCCTTTTTTCGTTTATTTTTATTACTCTTACAGTTATAAACTAAGTCAACTCTTTGTTTAACTTGGGATTATATTATTTAACCTGAACTCTGGATAATGAGTACTTGATGTTTAAGTAAAATAAGCAACTTAGGTTGTTATGTATAAAAAGTAATAAAATTAAAGTAGTTATAAGCTTTATCAATGTTTCATTTTATTCAATTATCAAGGCAAAACGTTTATGAATAGCTGGCTATTTATCGACGTTTTAACGCTGGGAATTGGATGAAGAGGAATGTTGAGCAAGTGCTGCTTATCCAGAGTTCAGGTTATTCATTTACAGCGGTATTCATTGACAAAGAACAACTATTATCAGATGGTGTATGTGGCAGAATACAACAATGATAAATATCCCCACGCGAAAGGAACACGCGATTGTCACCCCAATTCTATAATGAAAATGCAGATGCTTTAGCACAGCAATACCTCTCAAAGTCTTTTGAAGAAGTGCATCAAAGCTGGGCTCACTTTTTGCCTAATATTATAGAAAACCCCAATGCCCGTATTTTAGATATTGGCGCAGGTTCGGGACGCGATGCCAAATATATCGCGCAAGCAGCACTTAATAAACACGGTGATCAAAACGATACTCAGGTTATTGCCGTTGAGCCAGCTAACTTACTAGCAGAGCTTGGAACACGTCAAACTGAAGAGCTTAATGTTAAATGGCTCACCGACTCATTGCCTGCATTAAGTAACATTACCAAACAAGAAGTGAGTTTTGATTTAATTCTACTCAGCGCTGTATGGATGCATATCCCTATAAGTGAACGCGCACGTTCCATTCGAAAACTCGCGAACTTACTTAAGCCTGGTGGCAAACTGGTTATTTCGCTGCGCCATACAGCGAGTACTGAGCAAGCAGAGCAAGAGTGCAAAGCACGTAAAATGCACGCTGTGTGTGCAGACGAGCTTAAACAGCTTGCGACTGATGTTGGTTTATTCACCCAATTAGAAACACAAAAAGAAGAGGACAAACTCGGTAGAGGTTACGTTTCTTGGCAAACGGTTGTTTTGAAAATGCCAGACGATGGCACAGGCGCTTTCCCCTTTATTCGCCATGTCGCACTTAACGACGGTAAATCTGCCACCCACAAACTTGCCTTGTTACGGGTATTACTGCGAATTGCCGATGGTCATCCCGGCGCGGTGCTAAGGCGGGAATATTCACCTTTTGGTGGTAAAAATGGTGACCGCGTTATATTACCCGTTGGCTTAGTGGCGCTGTATTGGTGTCATCAATATAAAGATTTAATTGATGATCATAAAATATTTCAAACGCCTAATAAAAAACCCAATATGGGTTTTATGAAAGAAAATGGCTGGCATAAGTTAACCAAGTTTAAATCGTCTGATTATCGTATTGGTAACTTGTTCTCCGGTGATGATGCTGTAGCGCTACATAAAACCATTTCTGCGGCCGTTCATAATATTAGAGATTACCCGTGTAAATACATAACCTTCCCTAATAGAGAAGCCAATAGCGACAATACCGTTTTTGAAGTCGCCAGCAAAACCGTAAAAGCCAAAGAAAGCATCTTCCTTGATTTACAAACCCTAGAGCAGTGGGGCGAATTCTCACTGCCTGAATCAACATGGCAGGCGTTTAACCGTTATGCCTGTTGGATAGAGCCAGTACTGGTAAGTGAGTGGGTGAAAACCATGGCTGGTTATGCGGGTAATGCGGAATATAAATCACCAGAAAAACAATTTGAATTATTCCAAGCGCTAAATTGGGAAGAGCCTAAACGCACAACGGTTGAGGTACGTAAACGTTTTGAACAACTTAAAAAGCAATCGCCTCATAGTGAGTTAATAAAATGTGTATGGTCTGCAAAGTCATTAAAGAAACAATACGACATTGATCACAGCATGCCATTTTCCCGTTGGCCAAATAACGATTTATGGAACTTGCTACCAACCGACAGCACTGTTAACAACCAAAAAAGCGATAGATTGCCAACAGAGCAGAAATTGAAACAAGCCAAAGAGCGCATGCAGCACTGGTGGCAAACCGCTTGGCTTGATGATGAGACTTCAGACTTGGAGCCCTCAGCTGGCTTAAGGAATAAGCAGAGCAAACATCAGCGTTTTTTTGCAGAGGCAAATATTGCCTTACCGGGATTAAGCTCAGATAACTCGTCAGTAGATGATTTGTTTGAAGCATTGCTAATGCAAAGAGGACGATTGAAAGAAATGCAGCAGTTGAGAGAATGGTAGATGTTTAATTTCACTATGGCCCTAATATTACATTTCTAAATTAAGATATTTAAGTAGTGTTATTTTTAAAAGAGCTCAGTCACAAGGAAGTATTATGATCATAAAAGACAAAGTAATAATTAGCAGTTCTAGCCCAAGAATTAAAGCGGGGCAGAAACAAGAGCTCGATGTTGCTTTTTATTTACGTCGAGCCTTTAAAGATCACGATCAGGTTTTTGTATTTAACGATATTAAACTTACTTACAATAATGAAACAGCACAAATAGATCATCTTATTGTGCATACATTTGGTTTTATTTTAATAGAATCAAAAAGTATCACAGGCGAAGTTACCGTTAATAAATATGAAGAATGGAGTAGAAGTTATAACGGAAAATGGAGTGGTATGGCTTCACCTATCAAACAAGTTGAATTACAAAAAGATTTATTAAAAAAAATTTTAAGAGATCATGATTCAGAACTGTTGAATAAAGTACTTGGTATAGAAAAACTACAAAAAGGTTTTGGTGGCCGCCAATGGGAGCACATTTGCGCTATATCCAGTAATGCAATAATTAATCGAGATGATGCACCGAAGCCTATAGCAAAAAAGCTTGTTAAATCTGAGTTTATTGTAGAAACAGTAATAAAGATGATGAATTTATCTTCATCAAAACCTAATCCATTTACCTTTTTTAAGGTGGGGAGTATGCCTTGGTTTAACGAAGATGAAATAATAAAAATTTGTGATTTCATTTTAAAAAAAAGCACTGCTGCTGAAAAAGTACCAGAAGAACAATTATTAGAAGCAATCGAGTCACCACCAACAAAGATTGATACCGATGTGGTTACAAAGGTTGATAGCAAAGAAAATGCCGTGTTGAAATTAAAATGCAAAAAATGTAATACGCAAGATAGCTTAGAGCCGTGTTGGGGTAAATATGGTTACTATGTTAAATGTAGTTTTTGTTCTATCAACACGCCGATGAAAACACCTTGTACTAGTTGTAATAGTAAAAAGACTAAAGTAAATAAGAAAAGAGAAATTTATACACTTACCTGTCAAGATTGCGAATCGAGCAGTCAATTAATTTATAATGATGGTGCTCTTTGTGAAAAATAGGTCGAAGTTTAGGGGGGGATAATAGGTAATTTTACGCTGACCCTATTTATTTCTTGAATATATGCCGAAGACCTTTGAAAATAACTATTTACCTGAAAATTGACAGTATAGGAGTATTCTTGAAAAAGATAGAAGTAGTAGCGGCAATTATACAATGTAATGAAGAAACACTTTGCGTTCAACGTGGACCAGCAAAGCTTGACTACATTTCAAAAAAATATGAGTTCCCTGGTGGTAAAGTTGAAGTTGGTGAGACAAAAGAGTCTGCAATAATTAGAGAAATTAAAGAAGAGTTACATTTTGATATTATCGAACCCAAGTTTTTCAATACCGTTAATCACCAATATCCGGACTTTTACATTACGATGCACTCTTTTATTTGCTCTGTCGAGTGTAAGGATATAACACTGACTGAACACATCGATCAAAAGTGGCTGAAAATTAGTGAACTGCACCAGCTTGATTGGGCTGCAGCTGACATCCCAATAGTTAATAAACTTCAAACAGACCAAAAATAAGAACTCAAATTACATGATATTAGATGAACTGAGTAAAAGTTTAAAGACAGGTTTTATTGATAAAGAAGCCATTTCTGAAAAGTTGTATCAACCGTCGTTATTGGTCAACAAAAAGAACCCTCCACAAAAAGTGCTCTCTACAATTTTAGAGGAGCTACGGTATTGTGAGGAGTTCTATATTTCAGTCGCGTTTGTGACAACAAATGGCGTTGCAACTTTAATGAATACCCTCAAAGACCTTGAAGAAAAAGGTGTTAAAGGTAAAGTTGTTGTTTCACAATACTTAAACTTTACTCAACCTGAAGCGCTTAGAAAGCTTCTGAAATTCACTAATATTGAACTGCGTATAGCCACCAATGAAAACTCCCACTCAAAAGGGTATTTATTTAAGAAAGCGGAATACCATAATCTTATTATAGGTAGTAGTAATCTTACTGCAGCCGCTCTAGCTACAAATAAAGAGTGGAACCTTAAAGTATCAGCATTTCATTCCAGTAGCATTGTTGAAAAAATTATTGGGGAATTTGATACTGACTTTCAAAGCGGTACGCCTGTTACGACATCGTTTATAGATGCCTATGAAGATATTTATAATAAACAAAAGATGCTGTCTAAAGCACATGAAGAAATATTAATTAAACCTGAAATATCGCCAAATTCTATGCAGGAAGAAGCGCTAGAGAATATTAATACTTTAAGAGACCGAGGTGCTACAAAAGCTCTGCTTATATCTGCAACAGGTACAGGTAAAACTTATTTATCTGCTTTTGATGCAAAAGAATTTCAATCAAAACGATTACTATTTGTCGTGCATAGGTTAACTATTGCTCAAAAATCGTTGGAAACATTCCAAAATATTTTTGGAACGGATAAAACAATGGGAATTTACTCTGGAGCTCAAAAAGAGCTAGGTAAAGATTTCCTATTTGCTACGGTACAAACTATTTCCAAAAAAAATTACTTGGAGCAATTTGATACAGACTATTTCGATTATATCGTAATTGATGAGTCACATCATTCAGGTGCAGACTCATACAAACGACTACTCGAACATTTTAGACCGCGCTTTTTATTGGGAATGACAGCCACACCAGAGAGAACTGATGGTGAAGATATTTTTAGTTTGTTTGACCATAATATTGCTTATGAGATTCGCTTGAACAGAGCGATGGAAGAGGGGATGTTAAGTGACTTTCATTATTATGGGGTTACTGATCTGAAAATTGATGGTGTTGTACAAGAAAACAAACGAGACTTTGCATTTCTTTCATCAGATGAAAGAGTTGATAAGATTATTAAGTATGCCCGTTTTTATGGCTCTGATAATGGTATTACACGTGGTTTAGTTTTTTGTTCTCGAAATGAAGAGGCGAAGAAATTAGCTGAAATGTTTAATCAGAATGGCTTTCGTTCTATAGCTCTCTCTGGCACAAGTTCTCCAGAGGAAAGGAGTCATGCAATTCATCTTTTGGAGTCTGATAACTTAACTGAAAAGTTGGATTATATTTTTACTGTCGATATTTTTAATGAAGGTATTGATATACCAAAAGTGAATCAGATCATAATGATTCGACCTACAGACTCTGCAATTATTTTTGTGCAACAGTTGGGACGAGGACTACGGAAAATAGATGATAAGGGGTACCTAACCGTAATTGATTTTATTGGGAACTATAATAATAATTACCTCATTCCAATCGCGCTTTATGGAGACACTTCATATAACAAAGATGCTTTGCGTAGATCAATTTCAAGCGGTAGTAGACTTATTCCCGGAAGCTCGACTGTTAATTTTGATGAAATTACTAAAGCGCAAATTTTTAAAGCAATCGATTCTGCAAATATGAAAATGTTGTCAGACCTGAAAAAGGATTACTTTCTTTTAAAATATAAGCTTGGCCGTATACCGTTGATGATGGATTTTATTGAGCATGGTTCAAGAGACCCCTACTTATATGTTGAATATTCTAAGTCCTATTATAATTTCATATGTAAAGTTGAAAATGACACTGAGTATGATCTAAATAACGAGCAGGTTGCATTGCTAAGCCAGTTTTCATTAAACATCAATAATGCGAAGAGAGTAGAAGAGTGCATTATTTTAAAAGAGCTCATAACGCACTCTTTCTTAGAACTAAGTCAGTTAAAAAATATTATTTATAGTAAGTATGGTTATTCTTTAACTGATGAAACTATTGAATCTTGTATTATTAATCTCAACTTCAAATTCATAAAGAAAGAAGCCTCTGTTGTAGAGTACGACCTGTCTCTTATACACATCTCCGAGCCCACGAGACCGTACTA
>OJBR01000659.1_pt1 | contig 13309 bp, 7 predicted proteins | sample 1591161 | NCBI WGS metagenome assembly OJBR01 (sample SAMN05416803, study PRJEB24817) | seawater metagenome | isolation source: Sea water | place: Canada:Atlantic | collected 2013-07
TCGGTCAAGGTAGCCGGCATCCGCCTGTTTAGCTCACGTAAGTGAGCCAGTCTCCGTAGTCGTCATCCAGTTTGCCGCGCACCAGATCGAAATACACCGCCTGCAGCTGTTCAGTCACCGGGCCTCGCTTGCCGGCACCGATGATACGGCCATCCAGTTCGCGAATCGGCATCACTTCAGCGGCGGTGCCGGTGAAGAAGGCTTCGTCGGCAATGTAGAGCTCGTCACGGGTGATGCGCTTCTCTCGCACCGGATAACCACGCTCTTCGGCCAGTTGCATGATGGTTTTGCGGGTAATGCCATCCAGGCAAGAGGTCAGTTCCGGGGTGTAAATGATACCGTCGCGAACCAGGAACACATTCTCACCGGAGCCTTCTGCCACATAACCCTCGTTATCCAGCAGCAAGGCTTCATCGGCGCCACCGGACAGGGCTTCGTTCAGCGCCAGCATGGAGTTCATGTAGTTGCCGTTGGCTTTCGCCTTGCACATGGTGATGTTCACATGGTGACGCGTGTAGCTGGAGGTACGCACCTTGATGCCCAGCTCCAGCGCCTCCGGCGACATGTAGGACGGCCATTCCCAGGCGGCCACCATCACGTGCACTTTCAGGTTGTGGGCACGCAGGCCCATGCCTTCACTGCCGTAAAACGCCATCGGGCGCAGGTAGGCGTGGGGCAGATTATTTTCGCGAATCGCCGACAGATGCGCCTCATTGATCTGCTCCTTGGTATAGGGCAGCTTCATGTTGAGGATATGCGCACTGTTGAAAAACCGGTCGGTGTGATCCTCCAGGCGAAAAACCGCTGGGCCACGATCTGTTTCGTAGGCCCGCACCCCTTCGAACACGCCCATGCCATAATGCAGGGTATGCGTGAGGACGTGCACCTTGGCATCCTCCCAGGGAACCAACTCACCATCCAACCAGATAAAACCGTCTCTTACAGCCATCGACATGCAGTGATACTCCCAGACTAAGGACCTTTGAGCGAACGCCCTACAGGTCGAACCAATGCTTCCAAATCGTTCGAACGCCTTCACGCAAATCGCGGAATTGAGTGTCGTCGACAATGGATTTTTCTTTGCGCAACGAAGCGCGATGAGCCGCGGACCGATAAGCCAGATAGGCTTCCCGCAGCAGGCCAGCATCTTGAGCCGACATAATGTCCAGTGCGGCCAGTGTTTCCAGCAAGCGCACATTATCGGTGAAGCGGGTGAGTTCACCGTGGGAGGAGGCCCATCTCAGAACCCCGTATTGCACCATAAATTCGATATCAACGATACCACCAGGATCCTGCTTGAGGTGAAAAGTGTCCGAGCGTTTATCGGCTAGGTGATTGACCATTTTGCTGCGCATGGCCAATACGTCCTCGCGAAGCTTGTCTTTGGGGCGAGGATCACACAGCACCTGATGGCGAATATCATTAAAGCGTTCCCGGGCACGGTTGCAGCCAGCCACCACGCGCGCGCGAACCAGTGCTTGATGCTCCCAGGTCCACGCATCATTACGCTGATATTTTTCAAACGCATCCATGGAGCTGACCAACAAGCCGGCGCTGCCGGACGGGCGCAAACGAGTATCCACCTCATAAAGCTGGCCACTCATGGTCCGCGTGCTAATGATATGCACAATGCGCTGCCCCAGGCGGGCATAAAACTGCTCGTTGGAGACGGGCTTTTCACCGTCAGTCATGCCGCCACTGGCGGCATCATGCAAAAACACCAGGTCCAAATCGGAATTGTGCCCCAGCTCAATGCCCCCCAGCTTGCCATAGCCCACCACCACAAAATCCGGGCTACAGGGCTGGCCATCATCGCGTGATGGGCGGCCATGGCGCTCCACCATCGGCTCCCAGGCCAACATCACCACCTGGTTAAGAATGCTTTCGGCCAGCCAAGTCAGGTAATCACTCACTTTCATCAACGGCAATACTTCGGTGACTTCCGACGCCGCTACCCGCAACAGATGGGCCTGCTTGAAGTTACGCAGCACTTCCATCTGCTGTTCCAAATCGTCCTCAGCCACCCGCAGCAGCTGCTGACGCAGCTCGTCATCCAACTCCGCCCGCTCCGGTGGCGAGTAGAGGGTGCGTACATCGAGAAGCTCGTCGAGCAATACAGGGTGACGGGTAAGCCGCTCGGCAATCCAAGGGCTAGCACCGGACAGTTTCACAAGCTGTGTCAATGCGCTGGGGTTTTCCACCAACAAGGCTATGTAGGCGCTGCGGCGCAGCACCGCCTCCACAAAAGCGATCAAGCGCCCCGCTGTCGTATCACCGTGCCCCTGGTAACCCAGCGCTTCGAGCATTAATGGCATCAACCGATCCAGCCGCTGCCGGCTGATGGCCTGCATATTCTCCACCGCTCGGCTATCGCGGAAGTCGCTCAGCCTAGCGTACACAGCCTGAGCATCCAGCACCCCGATAGCACTGAGTTGAGCCTGCGCTGCATCCTCATCCAACGCCCCCAACCACAAATCGAGCAGCTCTTGATCAGCACCTTGGGCAGCATCGGTTTCCTGTTCCGGGTCGGCAATCACTTGGCTAAAATGATGGCGCACACTTTCCCGGTAGCGACGCAGCTTGCGCTCAAACGCTGCCCGAGCAGAAAAGCCCATGGCATAGGTCAAGCGCTGCCAGCCCAGCTCATCATCGGGCAGCCGCTGAGTCTGCTTATCCGCCACCGCCTGCAAACGATGCTCCACATCGCGCAGAAACAGATACGCCTCAGTCAACTCGTCGGCCACATCTTCGGGCAACAGCTCCAGCGCCACCAGCTGTGGCAGCACTTTGATTAAATTCGGCTCACGTAGATCAGGCAACTGGCCACCGCGAATCAGCTGGAATGCCTGAACAATAAATTCCACTTCACGAATGCCGCCTGCACCCAGCTTCACATCCGCCTGCATCCCCTTACGATTCACTTCCCTCTCGATCAGGGATTTCATTTCTCGCAGGGACTGGAACGCGCCGTAGTCGATATAACGACGATAGACAAAGGGGTTTAAGCGTTTGATCAAGCGGCCGCCGGCCTCCAAATCGCCCGCCATCGGGCGCATCTTGATCAGCGCATAGCGCTCCCATTCGCGGCCCTGGGTTTCGTAGTAACCCTCCATGGCATCGAAGCCGATGGCCAAAACACCGCTCTTGCCCCAAGGGCGCAGACGCATATCCACCCGGAAAACGAAGCCGTCTGCGGTTGTCTGATCCAGCGCCTTAATTAACTGCTGGCCCAAACGCACAAAGAATTGGTGGTGGGTTAGCGCCCGGCGTTCACCTTCGATTTCACCCTCGTGCTCGTAGGCAAAAATCAGGTCGATATCGGAAGACAAATTCAACTCGTGAGCGCCCAGCTTGCCCATGGCCAGCACCACCAGCCGGACCGGCGTGCCATCCGGCCCCAGCGGGGTGCCGCAACGCTCACAGGCCCAGCCATACAATACGGTCAGCGCTTCATCAATGAGCGTATCGGCCAGCAGCGACAAGTCGGCCACGGCACTGTGGTAATCGCCTATCCTGGCCAGGTCCCGCCAAATAATGCGCACCATGTGGCGGTGACGCAAACGGCGCAGGGCCCGCTTGAGGCTGTCTTCATCATCACATTCAGCCAACAGCGCGCGCACTTCTTCTTTCAAGGACGCAGGCGCCAGAGCTTGGGTTAGATCACTGGCCTGCAGCCACTCCCCCAGCCCCGGATCTCGCTGAAACTGAGCAGCAACATAGTCCGATCCTGCCCACACACGGGGCAGATCGACCAACAAGGCATCGGGGATACGGTGTCCAGATTCAATAAAATGCTGCCAGTGCTGACTAACCAGCACCGACAGTTCATCCGGCAGAGAATCGTATTGGGGTTCACTCATGGGCGGCTATTGTCGTACGGCAAAGGCAAAGCTACAAGCGGCAGAACCAAGCGATACGCTGCAAGCGTCAAACCGCGACACGAAAAAATGGCGTTGAAGACAGGACAACCAACGGAGCCCAGCGCTGGAACTTGGGCCCCTCAGGGCAAACCCAGAACATTCTCGCCCGCGCGCTCTCCTTATTGCTGCCGCGATTGATGCAGCGCTACCCCATCAAAATATCGTGGGAGGGCGTCACCCGCATAACCTCTTCAATGGTCGTCAGCCCCTTGGCCACTTTTATGGCGCCACTGATTCGCAGGGGTTTCATGCCTTCTTTGAGTGAGGCCCGGGTCAGGGTTTCCAGGTCGGCGCCACGGGTGATGTGGTTTTTCAGGGTAGTGCGCAGGGGCATGGTTTCATACACCCCCATCCGGCCTCGATACCCAGTCCCTCGACATTCCAAGCAACCCACCGGCTGATACAGCGTTGCCGGCATCTTCATCTTGAAAGGACGAACCAGCTCCTCCCAGGCTTGCGGGTCGGTTTCGGTGGCCGTCTTGCAGTTCGGGCACAGCGTTCGCACCAGCCGTTGCGCCATCACACCCAGCACCGTGGCGCTAATCATATAAGGCGCCACGCCTAGGTCGATCAACCGGGTGACGGACGATGGCGCGTCATTGGTATGCAGGGTCGACAGCACCAGGTGGCCGGTGAGGGCAGCCTGAATGGCCATGTCCGCAGTCTGCAAGTCGCGAATCTCACCAATCATGATGATATCCGGGTCTTGGCGCAGCATGGCCTTCACGCCTTGGGCAAAGTCCACATCAATATTGGCCTGAATTTGCATCTGGTTAAAACTGGACTCCACCATTTCGATGGGGTCTTCGATGGTGCAAACATTCACTTCGCTGGTGGCCAACTGCTTGAGCGTAGAATACAGCGTGGTGGTTTTCCCCGACCCGGTGGGGCCGGTGACAAAAATAATGCCATGGGGGTGGCTGGTCATCTGGTGCCAGGTATCGTGATCCTCCTTGCTAAAACCCAATTGCTCGAAGCTACGCACCAACACATCCGGGTCGAATACCCGCATCACCATCTTTTCACCGAACGCGGTGGGCAGAGTAGAAATCCGCAGCTCAATCTCATCCCCTTCCGGCGATTTGGTCTTTAAGCGACCATCCTGGGGTTTACGCTTTTCCGCCACATTTAAACGGCTAAGAATCTTTAGCCGGCTAGTCACCGCCGCCATAATGGCCGCCGGCAATTCATACACATCATGCAGCACACCATCAATGCGAAAGCGCATCTTGCCGGTTTCCCGGCGTGGCTCCAGGTGGATATCGCTGGCGCGCTGGGAAAACGCATACTGCAGAATCCAGTCCACAATGTTAACGATATGCTGGTCGTCCGCATCGTGGTGCCCTTTACCCACCTCGAGTAGTTGCTCGAAGTTGGTAATGCCCGACATTTCTTGCCCGGTGTTGCCGGTCGCCCCTGCAATGGAGCGGCTCAGGTTATAGAACTCAATCCGGTAGCGGCGCATTTGCTCCGGATTAACCAGCACCACTTCCAGCTCACGATCGCGCAGCACCTGTTGCAAATGCGGCTGCCAGCCGCGCACGAACGGCTGGTCGCAGGCCACCACCACCTTATCGCGATGCACCTCCACCGCCACAATACCGTGGCGTTCAGCGAAGGCGTAACTCATTACGTTGGTCACCTGATCCACATGCACTTTAAGCGGATCAATGCTGTACACCGGCAAGCCGCTTTTTTCTGACAGCCAATGAGTCAGAAAATCCACATCCAAAAGCTGGTGGGTATTGGTGCGATCGGTAAGGCGGTACTTAGCCAGCACCTGAATAGGGTGCCAATTCAATTCTTTCTTTTCCCGCGGCGTCGTGGAGATCACGTTAAAGTCCTCCTGACTGACGCGCCCTTCATCCAGCAATTCACGCATCAACCAGCGCACATCAACCAGAAGGCCGTCCAGCTTGGGGGCATCCCCAGGAGCGCTAACCGTCACTTTCTTCACTTTCTATACTCTCCAACTCTACCCGGGACTCTATTGGCCTGCGCCACACGGCAAAACACCACCTGTGGCAAGCCGAGCCATCTCATTATTCTGGCGTAGGCCGTAGCGACCCATCAGCATCTTTACTGTACCCCTAACATTGACCCCCTGACAGCCCCGCCTGCTTTCTCTATACTCGCGACCCAATTAGTGCCGGAACGGCGACACCGTTGTCACCGTCTTGCCGCGGCTACCCGCCAGCAGCGAATAGCGGCATGATGGGCAGCTGCTCCCAACCCTAACCCTTGGACCCGAGGCGCCTATGTCCTTTGGAAGCTCCATTGCCGGCCTCTTCGGCCGCTCACCAATCAAGCCCCTGCAAAAACACTACGATACCGTCCACGACTGCGCACGCACGCTGGCGGACTTCTTCGCCGCCGTGACGACCAACGACTGGGACAAGGCACGCGCTGCTCGCCAGCGAATTGCCGACCTGGAAAACCAGGCCGACGAGCTGAAAAAAGAGTTCCGTCTCAGCCTGCCCAAAAGTCTATTTCTGCCCATGCCCCGCACCGATCTGCTCGAACTGATCAGCGTGCAGGACAAGGTCGCGAATAAGGCTAAGGATATTTCCGGGCTCATGCTTGGCCGGCAGATGACCATTCCTCCCGTTTTGGCCGACGTAATGCAAGCCTATGTACAAGGTGCCATCGACACCTCCGCCCAAGCCCAAAAAGCCATCAACGAACTGGATGAGCTTATCGAAACCGGCTTCAGTGGCCGTGAAATTCGCATGATAGAAGACCTGATCGAAGAACTGGACCGCCTGGAACGGGCCAACGACGATCAACAGGTCACCATTCGCGCCACACTGTTCAAGCTGGAAACCGAGCTATCACCAGTGGACGTCATCTTCCTCTACAAGATCATCGAATGGGTGGGCGATCTCGCCGATCGCGCCCAGAAAGTGGGCGGCCGCCTGCAGATGTTGGTCGCACGCTAGGAGAGTTCTTATGGAGTGGATGCTAGAGCATAGCTATTTCATGCTGCTGCTGGCGGGCGCCTTCGGGTTCCTAATGGCTTGGGGCGTTGGCGCCAACGATGTGGCCAACGCCATGGGGACCTCGGTGGGAGCCAAGGCCCTCACCGTGAAGCAGGCGGTTATCATCGCCATTATCTTTGAATTTGCCGGGGCCTACCTGGCCGGCGGCGAAGTCACCGCCACCATCCGCAAGGGCATCATCGATGCGGATGCCTTCTCCCACGCCCCGCAATACTTGGTCTACGGCATGATGTCCGCATTGCTGGCCGCCGGTATCTGGTTGATGGTGGCGTCCTGGTTCGGTTGGCCGGTCTCCACCACCCATTCCATCGTCGGTGCCATCGTCGGCTTTGCCGCCGTAGGCTTGGGCATGGACGCGGTGCACTGGGGCAAGGTGGGCTCCATCGTCGCTAGCTGGGTCACCTCGCCCCTGCTGGCCGGGATCATTTCCTTTGCCCTAATCCGTAGCGTGCAACGGTTGGTACTGAACCACGACGACCCCTTCGAACGCGCCAAGAAAGTCGTCCCTTTCTACATGTTCTTGGTGGGCTTTGTTATTTCCATGGTCACCATGGTCAAAGGCTTGAAACACGTCGGTCTGGAACTGAGTTTCTTCCACAGTTTCCTGTGGGCCCTGCTGGGTGGCGCGGTTGTTATGGCACTGGGAAGCTTCTTCCTGAGTCGGGTTGAACCAGACCCAGAAGCCGATAAAGACTTCCGGTTCAGCTCTGTGGAGCGCGTGTTTGCGGTACTCATGATCTTCACCGCCTGCGCCATGGCGTTTGCCCACGGCTCCAACGATGTAGCCAACGCCGTCGGCCCGCTGGCCGCCATCAACAGCGTACTGGCGTCCGGCGGCGAAATCGGCGCCAAAGCAGAAATGCCCAGCTGGATTCTTTTGGTCGGGGCCATGGGTATCGTCTTTGGGCTAGCGATTTTCGGTGCCCGAGTGATGGCCACTGTAGGCAAAAAGATTACCGAGCTCACCCCATCCCGTGGCTTCGCCGCCGAGCTGGGCGCCGCCACCACCGTGGTGCTGGCCTCCAGCACCGGCCTGCCCATTTCCACCACTCACACCCTGGTGGGCGCGGTCTTGGGCGTCGGCATGGCCCGCGGCATTGGCTCTCTGAACCTGCGTGTAATCAGCACCATCTTCACCTCTTGGGTCGTCACCCTGCCCGCCGGTGCGCTGCTCTCCATCCTGTTCTTCTATTTCTTCAAAGGGCTGTTTGGGGCATAGCAAAAAAGGCTTCACGCACACAGAAAAGCCGCCCTCCGGGCGGTTTTTTTGTGTGGGCTCATACGCCCCGCATCTAGTATCCGGCACAATCTGCTCGCTATACTGGCCAATCAATCACTTAGAGCCGAGACGCCCGTGTCCACCAGCGCAGCCCCGAACACCGACAGCCAGGTTCACTGGTTCCGCAATTCGTCCCCGTATATCAATGCGCATCGGGGCCGAACCTTTGTGGTTATGTTGTCTGGGGAACTGCTGGACGGCCCGCGCCTGCCCACCCTGATTCACGATCTGGCCCTGCTGAATAGCCTGGGAATCAAACTGGTGCTGGTACATGGCGCCAGGCCACAAATTTCTGCCCGGCTGGCAGAATCCGACATTGAATCCACCTTTGAGCAACACATGCGTATCACCGACAGTGCCGCGCTGGATAGCGTCGTGGCGGCGGTGGGCGCATTGCGCCTGAAACTGGAAGGCTTGTTCTCCATGGGGCTGGCTAACTCCCCCATGCATAACGCCAGCATCCGGTTAATTAGCGGCAACTTCGTAGTGGCCAAACCGGTAGGCGTGCGTGGTGGTTTCGACTACCAGCACACCGGCGAAGTGCGGCGCATCGACGTAAACGCCATTCGCCAGCAATTGGGCAACGGTAACGTGGTGCTGCTCTCGCCGGTGGGCGGCTCGCCCACCGGGGAACTGTTCAACGTGAACGCAGAAGAAGTGGCCTCCACTGCCGCCATCGCCCTGGGCGCCGACAAGCTCATCATCATGGGCGAACACCTGCGCCTCGCCGACCCGCAAGGCCACTTGGTGCGCGAACTCAGCCCCCAGCAAGCCGGCAAACTGCTGGCCGGCAACCAATACGAAAACAATGGTGTAGACCGGCAGCTCACCGCTGCCTGCCATGCCGCCAGTAACGGCGTGGCCCGGGCTCACCTGCTCGATGCCCAGGTAGACGGCGCACTAATCAAAGAACTGTTCACCCGCGACGGCTGCGGCACCCTGGTTACCCGAGAAACCTACGAAACCCTCCGTGGCGCGCGCATTGAAGACGTGGGCGGCATTCTCGAACTGATCGAACCACTGGAAGAAGACGGCACCCTGGTGCGCCGCTCACGGGAGCTACTGGAAAACGAAATTCAGCGCTTCGCCATCATCGAACGCGACGGCATGGTTATCGCCTGCGCGGCCCTCTATCCCTTCCCCGAAGAAAAGACCGGCGAACTGGCCTGTGTCGCCGTTCATTCCAGCTACCGCAAAGGTGAACGAGGCGCCCAGGTACTCAGCTATCTGGAACGGCGGGCACGGGAACAAGGGCTGCACAGCCTATTCGTGCTCACCACCCTCACCGCACACTGGTTTCAGCAACAGGGGTTTGAGGCAGCGGGCGTAGAAGCGCTGCCGGGAGCCAGGCAGTCGCTGTATAACTGGCAGCGGAATTCGAAGGTGTTTGTGAAGGGGCTTTGAAGGTTATGGCCAGATTTCTAGCGCTTGGCCTCAGCCGCCCCCAAAACACGTCAGCGTTTTTGAGTCGCCTGTAGCCCTTTGTTAGGTTTTGTTCATTCGTGGCGTCACTACTTTCGGACCAATGTGATTACGAATCCGACTTAATGGCCTTGTTAAATGGCCGATTCCAACCTAACTATTTCCGAATAAAATCAACCAAATCTTTCAGTTTATTTTCTAAGTCAAGTATCGAACAGTGTTTTTTATCGAGCTTATCGACTACCGCTTTAGCAATAGGTACTTTTTTTCTTACATAACTTAAAGCAATATTACTCAATGAAGATGCATCTAGCTGGGTGGCATCGTCAAACTGATAACAATCGGAAATAGCTTTGTCGAATGAATCAAATTTTTCAAATATAAAATCTGAAGCTTTAGTTGATTTTAACGACAGTTTCTTATGGTTATCTCCCTGACCAATTGATTCACGCTTGAACCCTTGGCTAGTTAAAACATCAAAGAATAGATTTTTGCAAATATAATTTTCAATTTCACGACCTTCCGTAACCCACACTTTGACATAATCTTCTACTGTTGAATCTAAACCAGCATTACTAGCATTGGCTTTTCGAAGTCTATCCAACATAGAAATTAGATATTCTTTAAAACCCTCATCATCTCGGCTTGTTTGCGAAGAACAATCAGAGTCGGCAATCAAGCATGCCTTCCTACTGGTACTCAAAATATTAATTAGATTTTCATCAATATCATCTAGCACTGTTAAAGAAGCTAAGTTTGTACCGCCAAAGCATAAGAAGGAGTAGTCTTTTCCTTCTTTCAGTTCTCCGTCAGAATATATATCAATCCATTTTTTTAAATAAATCCTATCACTAGGCCCTTCAACCCATAAAACAGTATTAGCTTGAAGTATTTGAGAGGCTTTTACGCCCAGTGAATCTAATGTTTCATAATACTTGATCACATTGTCATTCGGGGTAATTGAGCTTGCCCCATTGAGCAATTTTAAAGTTCTGTATACAGCCCAGTTCTCATTTAGACAGTCAATAAGGGATGGAGAATGAGTAGTGATAAAGAATCTATGATTAATTAGCTCTTTCTCAAAAATACTTATAAGTTTAACTACTGCTTCTGGGTGTAAATTCGCTTCTGGTTCTTCGAGAAAGACGTTTAAATTGACCTCCTTGTTAATCCAAAGGTGTGATAGCAACATCACTATTTGAGAGACACCAGTACCTAACTGATCTAAAGAAAAGGATAGTCCTGATTCAAACTCAAAATTTAAATCCTTATCTACAACTTCAATATTAGTTACTTGCTCAGATAAAATATCAGTTAGCCACTGCTTAATTTGTCTTTTATATCCAGCCCAGTTTGATGGAGTTGCTCTATCGAGCCTTAACTTGTCAAGCTCTTCAATGATTTTTGCGCCATCAAAATAATAGCTTTGCTCATTATTCGAATTACGCGAGTGATGTCGAATAGGGTCAACAAATACCAATGAATTTAAGAAGCTTCTCCAATAAAATTCATTATCACTAAACCCTGCAACATCGTCAGTCGGGTCTATCCATGTATCTGCTTCCAAATTAGAACAGATTAAATTACTATCATTGAAGATCGGCTTGCCATTAACCTTCATATTTAAAACAGATGTATTAGAACTAACGTCATGATAGCAATCTAGCGTAACTTTATTCTCATTTACCGTATAAGAAATTTTATCATCTTCCGTGAAGATATTATCGTTTGAAAGTGAAATTTCGCAGTTGATTTTTTCCTTTTCCCAACCCCATGTTTGGCTTTCATCAAGTTCAGCGGCAACTGAAATCGCAGTTCCAGCAGTCAGGTTTTCACTAGCTATACTTTTTAAGTAATTAAAATATTTTGCTAAATTAGATTTCCCTGAGTTATTTGGTCCAATAATTAGGTTGATTGACTTTAATCCGCTTATATAGACGCCATTTAAATCATATGAGCGCCAACCACAAAGTTTTATAGAGTCAATCTTCATTTAGATTTTTCCTGCTTATGCCAAGAGTCAACTAAGGCTTTTAATGAATAGCTCTCAGGCTTCCCTAGTTTCCAAGATTTATGATATCTAACGTCATTACTTCTAGGCATTGGGTTTGGCACCCTAAATTGAACTTTTCTTGGTAAATTAATTGAGTCTCCAGAAACAAATGCCTCACCGTCTCTAAGGCTAGGCAAGAAGTCAACTTGACCAGCTAATGTATCTGGCAACAACCTTTTAATCTTGTTTTGATCTAGATCATTGGTAAGTCGAAGAGCAATGTATGTACCACATTGCGATAAAACTGTTGTAGAAACATTTGACGGACGTTGAGTTACAACTGTCAAACCTATACCGTACTTCCGACCTTCTTTAGCAATTCTTTCAACCCGTTCTTTTGCTATATTGAACTTTGAATCACTATCTTCTGGAATATAAGTGTGAGCTTCTTCTAGTACTAAGTTAAGAGGGATATTTTCAGGGTCTAAATCCCAATATTTAAAGTCGAAACATAATCTTGAAATAACGCCAACACAAACAGCTCTTACTTCTGCTGGTAAGCCACTTAAATCTAATATGTTTAAATATGCTTCAGATTCAGCCAAACCTAAAATAAATTCAAAATATTCGACTATTGATGTTTCACTATCAATTTTTCGATGAAGAAATGAGTAACGAGTGTCATGACGTACAGCTTGGAGTTTAAGAATAATGCTCTCATATGGTTTCTTATTAGTAGCATTATTTTGAGAGTCCTTTTCAGCTATAATTTCATCTAAAAGAGCATCAATACTGAAAAAAATTGGTGTATCTGCAGAAACGACTACACCATCAACGTTTTGCTTTTCAGCTTCTAGTTCTTTTTGTTTCGTTATAAGCCTTTTTATTATGGCTTTCTGATTAGATCCAGGCTCAAGATGATAAACACCGAAAAACTCTTCTAAATCTAAAAACCAGTATGGGAGTGTAAATTCGCTCCAAGGAATTGCATTTGTCCTATTTTTAAAATCTTCGTTTGGTGCTTTATCGTTATAGCCAAATGCTGAAGGGTATTCATTATGAATATCAAAAAATAATATTCTGGGGCACTCATAGCTTGATAATATAGACTGAACTATTGATGCTACAGTGCAACTTTTGCCACTACCTGTTGTACCTAATATGGCAGTATGTCGCCCCATTAACTTATCTAGATTTAAATATGTTTGATCGTCATCGCTTGCATCGGTAACACAAAAGTGCTCTTTGTCTTCTTCTAGGTCTATGCCGATTAATTGGTTTACTTGGTCACTGCTAAGAAAGTATGTATCACAATTTATTGTGGGGAGCCGTTTCGTGCCTCGATTAAACTTACCATTGATAGCACAACCCAATATTGAAAGCGTTACTACTTTCCTCTCTTCTCTAACTATTTCAAACCCATCTATCGCTCTTTTTGTTTTCTCTATCTCAGTGATCTGAACCTTGCTTATAGTACAAATTGTATTACCGTGCGCACCGCCACAGTTTACATAAGCACCAACCTCAGCGCAGTGCTTTATGCCTTGAAACTCGCGCTCTAAAACATCTGCATGAAGTATAATTTCGGCACCATCAACCTCTTTAATTTTACCAAATTTTAAAGCATCTTCTCTTAATGATTGAATCGCCACCAGTTCATTAGACACTTCCCAGCCGTTCTTGGTGACGCTTTTCA
>OJBR01000660.1_pt1 | contig 13305 bp, 19 predicted proteins | sample 1591161 | NCBI WGS metagenome assembly OJBR01 (sample SAMN05416803, study PRJEB24817) | seawater metagenome | isolation source: Sea water | place: Canada:Atlantic | collected 2013-07
CACTATCCTCTTCGTCGGCAGCGTCAGATGTGTATAAGAGACAGGTCAAATATTAATCAAAATATCATAAAGTTATGGCGATTTCTTCTTGTGTTAATAAGTTGTTATAGATAAAATCGCTTCCGATTTTAGGTATCAGTATTGATTGGTACTACCATGCAAAGGAATGCATAAAACGTTATGATTTTTACTTCCTTTGTTTAATATTAAAAGGAAGTAAAGTTGAAATATTTAAACCTTGCCACGTCGCTTCTCGCTGTCGTGCTATTGAATGGTTGTCTTGAAGTTGAAGATAATAGTTCAGATGTAAAAGCGTTATTAGACCAAGCAGAAAACTCAATTAGTATTAAAGGCGTAGTCGTTGATGCGCTAGACTTAAAACCCATCGGTAATGCTTTAATTACCGTAAAAGTGGGATCTACTGATGTTATTTCTAATTTTGAAGTTACCGATGGTGATTTTGAATTAACAGGTTTACCTCGTTCTTCAGATATAGATATCATTATCTCAAGTCCAGATAATAAATTCCTTTCGAGAACATTTTTTACGCAAACTGCATTAGGAAGCAAAGACAGCATTGAAGATGTTGGTAGCTTTGCGGTATCAGAGTCGGTAGATGTAGAGGTTTCAGTTATTGATAATGAAACAGGCAATGCTTTATCTACGTTAGAGTTTGTTGGCTATTCTCACTCAGGAACTAATTCATCAGCATATAAATATCAGCATGTTTCTTCATTTAATATTGAGACGGGTATATATACTATTACTTTGCCAAAATTTATTAATACAAGTATTAGTGCGAACCTAGATTTTGATAAAGATGGCGAGGTCGATTACGTACCTGAGCTTTCTACTTTTTTACGTGGTCGTAATATATATATTGGATCTGCTAATACAAAAGAGTTTTCAAGAATACATGTTAATGAAGTACCCTTGGCTTCAGAACATGAAATTAGGCTTTCCTTGGTTGATGAAAGTGCAGAGCCATTGCTTGGTGCCACTTTTTATATAGAAGATAGTGTTGTTGATAGTGTCTATGATGAATCAACTAGCCAATATGTCATTATTACGCAAATAAAAGATACGGTAAGTTTTCAACTACCCGCATTCACAAGTAATGATATTAAATACCAAAGTAGCTCTTTTACCGTAAGCAAGTTAGTTGATGGTAATTTAAGTATTCGAAAAAATGGTGGTTCTAGTAATTGTTGTTTTGTTATTCCTAGTTCCAATGTGATTGATTTGGCACTCGCACCCCAAGTGATTACCGAAAATGAAACCTCACTTGAAGTAGTGCTTGCAGCAACAGAAGTTAACCCACTGGACTCTAGTTTTAGTGTTTTTTATTCACAAGCCATTGAAGTATTGGCAGAGAATATTTTACTAACTAATGCGCGAGGCTTTACAGTTTTAAGAGGCAATGAGGATGCAAATGATCTTATTTTGCCCGGTACTACCGTTATTACTACTGGCATATCCATACCAGTAACCTTTGTTTTGAGTTTAACCGATACACGATTAAAAGTGACTCCGATAAGCTCGCTGACCCAAGGGGAGGTTTATACCTATACTGTTAAATCAGTGATGAACAAAGTAACTCTTGAAAGTGCAAACATTAGTAATGATGATCTAACTTTTACCATCGATGCCAATGAAGACGATATTTTTTCAGTGAGTGATATTAAACTTGATAATGAAAACTTCACCACTAATGGTAATGCTATAACAGCGAATAACTCTGCAGGTGATGCCTCTAACCCTTTAAATAGTCAGAGGAACGTTATGTTGTATTTACCGGCGAGTATTCATTCATTACAAAACTTAACATTACGTCAAGTATTTTTCGTTAGAAATGGTATTTCATCAGTATCTATTGAAAACTATAACGTGGTTACTGATGGTAACGTGAATGTGTCCGCTGTGGGTATTGTTAACTTAGCCAACAATGAAAATCTTGTTAGAGAAGGTCGCTATCCAACTATAATTACAAGTTCAGCACAGGTAGAAACTCAGAAGGTTTACCGAATGCGTACTGGCCCATATTTATCAGATAATACGGGCTCTGAATCTAATACTATTACTTATGAATATGCTTATGAAACCAAGGCCGGTGAAATTTCAACAGGCAACATTACTATCCCAGTACAGTAATGCTTACTTTGATATTTCTATCGTATTAATATAATAAAAAAGCCGCATTTGCGGCTTTTTTTATATGTTATTTATTTGAGTGTGGAAATGTTACTTAGCAATTTTATTTACACATTGAACTATCCACTGCTTCATTTGCATTTCATTCAAACCACCTGAAATCCGATCTACTTCCTCACCCTTATGAAAAAATACTAAAGTAGGTAAGCTACGAATATTTGCATCAGCTGAAATTTGTTGCGCTTGCTCTGTGTTTACTTTAGCAAAGAGTATTGAGGGCGAAGCTTGAGTTACCTTATTATAGACTGGTGCCATACTTTGGCAGGGACCACACCAGCTGGCCCAAAAATCAACAATTACAGGTAATTCATTTCGTTCTATAAAGGGATAAAAAGTATTACCCGTTAACTCTGTGGGCTTAGGTGAGTATATCCCTTGTTGGCATTTACCACATTTACCTTTGTTGTAGTCTTTATCATCGGGGATGCGGTTGGTGGTAAAACAGTTAGCACAAACAATATTCATAATATTCCAACAATCAAATTTATATAATTTACAGTTGGCTAATGTTACCTGATTAGCTTTTAACAGTTAATAACTATCTTAAGTCAGCTATATCACTGTAACTATTACGTTAAAAAAATATAGCCACCTTTGCTAATTACTCAATATACCTTGAAATATAATGCGCAATAACTGCTTCACTTAAGTGATCGCAAAGTATAACTCCTAACTTGCAACACCTACGTTGCAAAATGAAAATCACACGATCATTTTTCACTATTGGAATTAAAAACATATAAAAATCAATGGTCAATTTATCTGCAATTATGGCACCTTTGATGCAGAGTTCATCAGTAGCAACGCAAAGTGCGGTGCCGTTGATTAAATTGAGGGTAGTCATATGCTAAACAAGTGTAATATGAGTAATAGACGAATGATTCTGTCAGTAGAAATGCTGAATGTTTACCAACAAGATGCGAATAAAAATTGTAAGGATGAAGATCAGGGGGCTGAACGAAAAAGACAAAATTCTGATGCTTTATATGAGCATGATGATAACCCTATTTATGAACTAGGCTATAACTAAGTAGCAGTAAGAGCTGTTATACCAATCCATCTAAAGAAGTGACCACTTAGAACGGCATTGGCGATATGAGAAAAAGCAAAATATGTGTTGATATAGTTATTCTACATCAAACAAATTTTGTGCCTTTATCATGATGCCAATGCGTTCCCGAAGAGCGAGTTTTAAAGGCTTATATGCTGCGTTATTGATTTAAACAATAGAATAACTATTCCTGGCAATCAATGTCTTGCCTCTAAACTCTCGCTAAGCGATCACTTTCTTAGATGGAATGGTATAACCTAATTACTTAGGCACTTATATAGGCTTTAATGCTTTTCTAACCAGTTCAAAGCATGAATCCATAGCACCTGAGATTTTCGGCTAAAGAACTTCATATGTCCTATTTCATCTAATGCATAGTCACCAGCAGATAAGGTGAGTTTTTCTGCATTTATTTTTGTGAAGACACTGAGCATGTCCTCAACATTTGCATCAATTGCGATATCATCATCATCAGCATTCACCCACATAGATGGTGTTGATAAATCATCATAGAAATGAGAATGAATTGTTTTGCCGAATGACGCTTTTACGTAGCCTTCACTATTACACCATTCTCGCCATTGTTGAGCGACTACTTTAGGTAAAGGCTCGCCCATACCTAACCATTGAGACTTTGTATGACCATAAAGAGTATTACTCAATGGGATAAAGAAATTCATAAAAAAATGCGCCTTTATCGCATAGGTTCCGCTCATGTTCTTCAATTGACCGGATGAACTCGCAAAATTGAAGATGGAAGTGAAATCCTTCGCATTATGCATTAATCCAACAAGTTGACCTCCAGCACTATGTCCAATCAAATGATATTTCGTATTAGGAAAGGTTGTTTTCAATTGTTCCAATACGGCAGGCATGTCTTTTTCCCCCCAACATTGTAATGACGCATCACTTTCACTGACGCTGCCAATTAAAGAGCCACCAATACCTCTATTATCAAAGGTGATCACACCATAGCCATGCTCTGCAAGAAAAGCAGCAAAGTTCGCATAGAATTGTCTTTGTATTCCAGTCGCAGGGCCTATTAAAATGGCACCCTTCAGCGATTTTTTGGGTGAGTAGATTGTTGCTGCGATAGCGAACTGATCTACACATGTAATTTTTACGTCAGTTGAATAAAAGTTAGCCATAAAGGTGTTTGTTTATTTTTAATACGAAGTTATCTGGTATGACCAGCTTACAGGGCTTATGGTAAAAATCAATAGCTGGAATTGTTTAGTCTCGAGACATCGCTCCCTTAGAGCTTTACCTTAAAGCTTCTGTTTGCACACTCATGAATCTGAAAATTTATATCCTGTTCCTATTTCAGCAAGGGATTAAACAGTGATGAGAATATTACTGCTCCACATGTCAGTGAACCCACTAAATCCATGAACTTCCTAATCATCCTTTAAGGGGGATCTATAATATGACGAGCATTATCTAAATGAAAAACAGCATCTGCAGAATTTGACAGGGTATTACTCCCTTGCACGGTAAGCCTTTGGAAGTACTGAGTGAAGTTTAATACCTCTGCAGGCGACATAACTTTTGAATGAGGTAAGCCAATGTTTTTGTGTCGTAATTTTTGTTCTTGTTCTAATCGCCATTGATAAACACAATCGAAAGACGGCGCTTGTAATGCTAACCAAAAGTCCATTTTTTTGTACAGCGGTTCATAAGTTTTTTTAAGTTGTTGGTTAACGTAACTACGCCATTTACCCTCAACATCGTATTGTAATTCTAGGTTGTTAATTGGTGTTTGCAATTGCTCTTCTGTTTGAGATGTTACACCCCAACACCAACCCTCTAATAAGATAATGTCTACTGGTTCTTCAACTGTGGTCCATTGACTCTGCGGAAAGGGGTCGTCGATCGCTTTATCGAACTTTGGAATCGAGAAGCCCGTTCTGTGCTCTGATAATTGGGTTAACACATGATTAAGGCATGTTATATCATGCGTGCCAGGAACACCTCTAGTCGCTAAAAGTGGATGGATTTCATGAGCTAATTGAATACGCTTTGTGCTCGATAAGTAAAAATCATCTAAAGACATGACGACAACATTAAGCTGGTATTGTGCTCTCAAATATTCAGCAATGAAGTCGGTGAGTGTTGATTTACCACTACCTTGACAGCCATTGATACCAACGAAATAGGCATTGCTTTTTTTGTTAAATAGACTAACAATTCGATCAGCTAATGGTTTGTAATGCTCTTTTACTGTTAGCCCAAATTCTTCAGGTAACTTATGTTGTTTAATAAATTCTGGAAGCATTATTCACCCTTGAAAATTTATAAAGATTGTTATGATCTTATTACTCAAGTCACTTTAACGATACCCAGCTATTGTTTATAAGTATCACTTCTAAGTATTGTTGAGCATTGATATATTTTTATAATAGCGTGGCAAAAGATGAACTTATTTTGTTGATCTTACGTAATGCTATTATGAGCTTAACCCTAGGAGTCATTATATGTTGTACTTGTTGTTTCCACCAAATGATAGCGTTTCATCTCTATGAGTAATAACATCTTAAAATATAGAGACTTTTTATTCGTTTTTAATTTAGTATCAACCAAAGGGACTAAGTTAGGTAGTGAATACGAGTTTCTAGGTATTCGAGCGCAGCATGATTTTGATGGTTATACTTGTTGGCTAACTTATAAAGATCTAACCGTAACCTTATTATTTCATGGAAAATTCGACGTTCAATTTGACAAAAAAGAGACCTTTAATGAATTTAACAAAAAGGTTAACTCACTGATCGCACTTAATTGATATGTCACCTTGATTGCTTTGAATGACATGATGCGAATAACCGGAGATATTAAATAGTGTTAACACATAAACTATTAGGCGTTATTTTTGACCTCGACAACACCTTGGTTTCTTCATCTTTAAATTTTGATAATATTCGAGAAGCGTTAGGTTGTTCGAAGAATATCGATTTATTAAACTTTGTTGACTCACTGCCGAAACAACAAAGAATTGATGCCCATCAAGTGTTAGTTGACTATGAAATCGATGATGCTCATAGCGCTAGTAAGTTGGCGGGTACTGATGAACTCTTAGCATTATTGTCCAAACTCTCTATACCTTGCGCTATTGTCACACGAAATTGCAAACAAGCGGCTTTGATAAAGCTAAAAAATAATAATATTGATGTTCCTATCCTACTAACGCGGGAAGATCATAAAGCTAAACCCGCTCCTGATGCTTTATTGCATTTAGCCCAATACTGGAATACCCCACCAGAAAACTTATTGTACGTAGGTGATTATTTATATGATCTGCAAGCTGCACAAAATGCCAATACTATGTCTTGCCTTATTACTTATGCTAAAGAGATGAGTTATGCAGATTTAGCGGATATTGTAGTGGATGACCTTACTGAGTTAAGTGATGCTATTGCACAAATATTTCCGGTTCAGGAAATGAATATTTAAGGTCTATAAGTAATAAGTAATAAGTAATAAGGAAATAGTGAGGATATCTATGCAATTTATTAGTTACTGGTTGATGTTATTTACTTTTTTTATTCATGATGTGCTCGCTGCTCATGACATGCCCAATCAAATAGAACAACAGAGTTTAACAGCCAAAAAAGAGTCATCAATTATGATTAATTTTACTGAGCAACAAAGCGTTAATAGCTGGCGTATTACAAATGATGGAGTTATGGGAGGAAGATCGGCAGGACGTTTCGTATTTAACCAAAACAAAGGTATTTTCTTGGGTGATATTTCACTTGATAATAACGGTGGGTTTAGCTCAGTCTTTAGAGAAATTGAACCGCTAGCAGCAGACCTTAAAAAGGTAACTATTGATATTGAAGGTGACGGATTAACGTACCAATTAAGAATGGTAGTTAATCTCAATGGTTATCGCTTAGCGTATAAACACAAGGTGGAGACTGTTGCGGGACAAAGAGATAAGTTAACTTTTACGCTGGCTGATTTTCAAGCGTCGTTTCGAGGACGTAGTATAGATAATGCACCAATATTAAAATCGGAAGATATTCATGAAGTCGGGTTTTTAGTCACCAGAAAAACCGCAGGAGCATTTTCTTTATCTGTTTTTAGCCTGAATTTTTAAAGGTGTTTGTTAATAAGTAAACAAGTATAAAGCGTTACTAAAAGCTAAATAATTCACTCAATGTAGATAACAATATGAATAATAATATAAATAAAGTAAACCCTAAATCACTCCTCCACAGTAAATGGACCAAGGTCGATATAAAGAATAAAGAGAAGCACTTTATCATTACGCTTGTTAAATTTGATGAAGACCAAAAGCTTGTTGAATGTATTATCGAGGCGGTGATGACTAAAAGTGAATACAGTATTGATTGGCGTGAATTAAAGGACATTAATAAGTGGGGAATAGGGTGGCAGTAATAAGGTCGTTATATTTGTTACTATAAGACTAAGTGCCCAGGACTCAGATTATCGAATATGACTCAATTAAGTACCTAAGTTAACATTGATGAAACAAGTACGTTAACCATACCACAGCATATATGCAGTGATATGCAGTAATACCACAATTTGGGTTAACCAGAAACGCATGTTCATATAATTAGTTGGTTTTTTATCTTGTTTTCCTATTGAGTTTTCGTAGAAAAATAACAGAATAAAGCTCAGTGCTAATATTATTAGAGCAACCTTCTGTGCAACCAGCAAACAAACAAAGGCTATCAGACTAAAAATGTTACTGATGATATAATGTTTGTCGTGATGAGTGAGTATATCACCGCGCCATATAGTGCCAGCGATAAAGCTTAATATTACTGCACTGTAAGCAACAAAGGCTTGTTTTGTGGATATCCCCCAAAGTTGTGCTTCACTACTCAAGTAAAGACAAACTATGAAGGGTATTAAACCTAGATAACCAAGTACTTTCCACGTTTTCATTTAACCTCCTTAGTGGTTTTAAGCATTATTTTATCTTTTTATATCAGTGTATTTCCTAGTTCACCGTTCAGTGAAAGTGGAACTGGTTTCTTATCCGGTTTAGCATAACTCAAGCGGGATAATCTTTTACTCGTATGGTAGCTATCTAGGCCTGAAATCATCACCGTATTTAATGACTCTATATCTATATAACCGTCACTTTTTATCGCTGCTTTATCACAAATAATATTCGTTATCTCACCAATGACTAACAAGGTTCCATTCTGTTGAATTGGCACTATTTCTTTCAACGTTAAAGCGTATTTAAGTCGACTCTCTTTCACAAAAGGAGCCTTAATCTTGTCGATAGTTTCGGGGGTTAAACCTGTCGCTTTAAATTCACATTCACCTTCGCTATAACGAGCAGACGTTTGATGAGCTTCTTGCCAAAAATCTTCATTTACTTGGTTAATAGTAAACTGCTTGGTTTGTTGAATATTTTCTAAGGTATGGCGTTCAACACTGCTGGGACGAGTTATAAAGCCAACTAGTGCAGGTGAAGAGCCTAGGTGAAATACGGAACTAAAAATGGCTAAGTTATTTATATTATCATTACTGACTGTGCCAATAAGGTTCGCACTTTTAAATCCAGATAAGCTATTTATTACCTGTGCTTTGTAGCGTGGTGTCATCTTTGCTAGATCATTGTGATGTATATATTGCATTTAACTGGGGTCGTATTATGAGTATCGGTAGTTATTTATACGTAAAGAAAACACTTTGCGATCACCTAACGCTTCTCATGAATTATTCAGGAGTGAGATTTCTTCCTTACTTTTAACTTGTTCATCAGTCAACCAAAGAGGAAAAATTTTACTGTCATTGATCTTATCCCCTTAATTGCTCGTAAGTAATATATCTACATACAGACATTACGGAAATTTACTATGAACAATATATTAAATACAGAAATAATGCCGACGATTATGGCTATCGCAGAGTCAAGCCATTACCTTGTAGGGGCTGTTGACTCCTCAAATAATTTTATTGGCTTAACTGAAGTGATAGATGTTGAAGTGCTCAATTCCTTAGCAGACGCTAAACAATATTTACGTAGTCATAATATAGAAACGGCAACGTTAGAATTTCAGTCAGCATATGATGAAATGTGCGGCACAGATACGGTTGGGTCATGTAGGCAAATTATTAACTTGTAGTAACAGTATCAATAATACTTTCTATATGGCGCGAAAATGTTCAATAGTTTATTGGCCCATATTTAGGTTATGGGACATGTAGACAATAAAAAAATAACTTCTATCCTACTCTAATCAATTAGAAGAAATAACCAAGTATTAACAAGCGTTAATCTTGGTTTATAACTCTCTAAGCAATAAATAACTATTAACATGCCTTTCATCACGCTACTCAGTTACTAAGTGATTTCTTAATTGGTTTAGGGCATCTACCGAAAACCCTTCATCATAAAAATGTACTATGCTGCCGTCTTTAGTGAGTAATACCACTCTAGCGTTATTCGGATTTTCATTTCCGGTGAAGGTTTGTACTTCATCCCCATCTTTATAAATAGTAACTACACCTTTCCATAGAGGTTTAGGTATACCAGCTCTCATACCATTATCAATAACGGTACTGAACATTCTAGGAAATAAGCCCTGAATGGTAGGTATTTCATAAGTAGGCACGTTCGTTTCAGTCATGTCTAAACCAATTAACCATCGGTCGATATCAAATTGTGAGTTTTGTTTGTAACCAATGAGTAGAAGGGTGAAGTCATTATCAAAATCTCCGGGAATGTTCATTGTCTTTTCTTCAAGTGTTTGACCACTAATTGATGGAAAGATTTGTCCGGTAATATCTTGATTAGGGTGGTTAGTGCTACACGCAGAAATTAGGCTGATGAAAAGCAATAAAGTAAGTAGACGCATTGATAAGTACTCGTTGATTAATACAATTAACTACTTATACGTATCTGAATCTACTTCAGTTCACAAAATTGTGTTTATAGCTTTAAATACCTTAATATTTCGAAAGTAAATGAGCCTATTAGCTATTTACCAATTGATAGATTTACCTTGCCAATCGAGATAACTCGCAGTTTGATCGTATGAGCTGTTTTCAACAATTGTTAACAGTTGGCTGGCAACGAAATCACAGGTGAAAAGTTTATTTGCGGGCACATTTTTTTGAAAGGGTTTTGATAACGGCGTATCAGTAGTACCGGGATGAAATGCAATTATTTTAATATTCTTATTTCTGCGGGCGATTTCAATTGCTGCAGTCTTTAGCATCATATTTAATGCTGCTTTAGATGCTCTATAACTATACCAACCGCCTAAACGGTTATCACTAATGCTACCAACTCTTGCACTAAAAACTACAATCTTACAGGGAGAGTTTCCCGTTAAGGTTGGCATTAATTGTTGAATCCATAACATTGGAGTTAATGCATTAGATGCCATTACCTGATTAAAGGATTCAACCGTTAATTCTTCTATACGCTTTTCCGGTTGAATACTTTGGTTATGGAGTATGCCGTTACAGATATAAATGCGGGTAATAGGAGCATGATTATACGTGGCTATCTCTTCAATGGCTTGTTCGATAGATTGTGACTGGTAATCTTTAACAGTAATAGTATTTACATGGCTAGTGTTTTTATCACGGTTGAGTAAGTCATAAGCGTTAACATCACGACTAATAAGAATCAAACCGGTAGTTTCACTCTCTATTAATTGTAAAGCGAGAGCTTTAGCAATATCACTATTTGCGCCTATGATCAGTGTTTGTTGAGTTATCATAACAAGTCCCAGAAATACATTGAGTGTTTGGTAAAGCAAATATTTTTGCTAGCAGCGCAGATATTTGATGACGATATTTAGCTAAGCCTAGATAAACCCAATGACTTAGTGTTTTAATTACAGGCCAATTCAATGGGGCAACCCAAAATCCTTTACCGACGATAGTCCAAGCTCTATGAGTGACTTCTAAGCCGAGTAAAACTTTCCCATTATAAAAGCCATGTAAAACTTTCATCGCATCGTCAACGTTAACTGCTGAGTAAATCTTTGCAAAATCCTCTTGGTGTATACCCGTTACCAGTCAAGGTGCAGGTCTCAGAGTGCTTGAGCAATTTCAATACAAGGCGCTGTGATGAAATAATGGTTATTCCCTTATCAATCACAGTAACGATGAATTGATTTTGTTCAAGCGCTTCTTCGATGGGTTTTGCATGACTTTATACTGCGTCAAATAATCAAAGCATAGAATGACTATACTTGAATTCTTCTTCTTGACTAAAGTCATGTAAATTCCCACTGAAATCCTGCATTCTGATTGGTAATGGGTATATATTAACTAAGTGGATCTCATTATCGACATCAAATTTTTTTAAGTGATTCATCTCTGCCGAACACATAGGGCAGTTACCATCATAAAATATCGTTATCATTAAATTACACCTAAAAATTGTTACATTACTGTTGTAATTCAAAACAGCTTTTGCGTGATGAATTTATACGTAAAGAGTGCGCGTAACGATCACTTAAAGGGGTTAACTAATAAAATCAATGATTAGAGATTTAATATATTGCGTGCGACTATTTTCAAAGGAGAGACGGTTTTGGCAAAGATATAACGTTTCATTAACCGTATTTTTTAAAAAATGTACTGTAATTTCGTCTTGCTTATGAAAAGCATTCACAGCATGTAGCGGTAGCACAGTAAAACCTAAGCCACGACTAACGGGCTCTAAAATCAAGCTGATTTGATTTGAAAATCCAGTACGTTCAAACTGACTGATATGTTCAAACTCACGATAATTTTCACTTAATAATTGTTGCGTATGATACTCAGCATCAGGGTGACCGATAATACCAAGAGCAATTAATGTTGCCCAGTTAATCACTTTATTTTGCTTTGATGTAACTAATACTAAGGGCTCTACTGCTATTGGCGTGCTCATTAAGGTTGAGCTTTTTGTCTGTTCTGTAAGTAGACCTATATCCACCTTTCTATCGATTAAGTCTTGTTCTATGCTTGAATTTGGCGCAAACATATAATCAATAACCAATGTTGGATGGCGTAGTTGTATGTCCAATAGCTGGGGATATAACTTTAAACCGACACTGCCAGGCGTGGTTATTTTTACTGTACCGATTAAGGGATCATCATGTTTAATCGATGCTTCTATTTCTTCTGAGGTTCTTAATAAAAGTTGACCTTGCTGGTACAGCTTATCACCGGCATCGGTAAGCGAAAAAGATTTCCCTTCGCGTACCAGTAGGAAGGTATCTAGGTGTTGCTCCAGTTTCTTTATATGTTGGCTGACGCCAGATTGAGTCATAAATAACTTTTCAGCAGTCTGTGTAAAGTGGCCAATATCAACGAGGGAGCAAAATGTTTTTAACCAAGTAAGATTAATCATTACAAAACGTACTCATAATTATGATTTATGATAATTGTACGTAATTTATCTTCCGTCGTAAACTACACCTATCTAAGTAATTGAGGAAAATAAAATGAGCAAAGCATATCCTAGAACATTCTCCCACATTGGGATCTCTGTACCTTCTGTAGAAAAAGCCGTTAAGTTTTATACTGAAGTGCTGGGTTGGTATTTAATTATGGAGCCTACTGAAATAGAAGAAGACGATAGCCCTATTGGTGAAATGTGTACCGACGTATTTGGCGCTAATTGGGGGACGTTTAAAATTGCTCATATGTCTACCGGCGATCGTATTGGTGTTGAACTGTTTGAATTTAAAAACCAAGAGAACCCAGAGAATAACTTTGAGTACTGGAAAACAGGCGTGTTTCACTTCTGTGTGCAAGATCCTAATTTAGAAGAGCTAGTTGAAAAAATTGTTGAAGCTGGTGGTAAAAAACGCATGGCAGAGCCTCGTTATTACTACCCAGGTGAAAAACCTTACCGCATGATTTACATGGAAGACCCGTTTGGAAATATTTTAGAAATATATAGCCACAGTTACGAGTTAACTTACGCAGCAGGCGCTTATTAAGCTGGATTGGTATTACATAACCTGAACTCTGGATAAGCAGCACTTGCTCAACTTTCCCATTTTTGTGGTTCTCATCGTTAAAACGTCGATAAATAGCCAGCTATTCAT
>OJBR01000666.1_pt1 | contig 13185 bp, 14 predicted proteins | sample 1591161 | NCBI WGS metagenome assembly OJBR01 (sample SAMN05416803, study PRJEB24817) | seawater metagenome | isolation source: Sea water | place: Canada:Atlantic | collected 2013-07
CTATAAATGTAGCATAACAATTATTCATTAGTTTTTCTAATGAATAACATTAATTAAAGTCATTTTTATTTTTTAACCAACTTGCGTATTATTCGACCCGTAGATGAAGGACATCATCTCAACGTTTTATGAAACTCAGGTACGGCGTGTGCTCCCAACCATACGCTTTATTTTTAAACATAAAACCAGCGCGAGAAAAGGTCCTAATAAATCTACAAAAGTATTACAAACTTATTATTAGGTCATACACAGGACAAAAAAATGAAAAAATGCATTAATAAAACTAACTTAATTGCCGTATTCTTCGCCACTACTATTTTAAGTACTGTAGCCACGGCTGCGGTACCAAAATCTGCACTTGTTAAAGCTGAGCCAGTAAATCGCACTCAACTTACAACTGCAGCACATAAGAACCTAAAGGCTTCGTTAACACCAGCTAAAATTGTATTTGCACAACAGTCAACAGATTCCGGCTTTGCAAAACAAAAGCAATCAGCAAATCAAAATAAGTCTGTTACGTTAACTACAGCAAGTTTAATTGCTGAATAAATAATTTGAACTACACTGTGTAAGGTAATGCTAACCACAGTAGTTACACTGCTTTATGTAGTATAGTTTGAACTGCATATTAACATATTTCAAAATGCTCGCACATTTACTGAAGTAAGATCTTAATTACTGAGATCGACAATAAAAAAGGTGTCCTAGGACACCTTTTTTTTTCATAATCTTTTATCTACCGCTTCTTTTGCATAGTAAGGTTAGGAAATCCCTCTCTTTGAACGTCCAACTACTAATCGGTAATCAAAGGCGTAAAACCTTTCACTAAATCATCTATCGCTTTCATTTGAGTTAAATAAGGCGCTAATTTATCTAATGGTAATGCGCAAGGTCCATCGCATTTCGCAGCAGAAGGATCAGGGTGGGCTTCGATAAATAAACCGGCTATGCCAATTGCCATACCACTGCGGGCCAATTGTGCCGCTTGAGCACGACGGCCATCAGCACTATCGCTTCGTCCACCCGGCTTTTGCAATGCATGCGTCGCATCAAAAATAACCGGTGCGTAATTTTTCATTTCGTCCATTGCCAACATGTCAACAACTAGGTTGTTATAACCAAAACAGCTGCCTCGCTCACACAAAATGATATTCTCATTACCTGCTTCACCAAACTTAGTAATGATATGCTTCATTTCATGAGCAGCAAGAAATTGTGGCTTTTTAACATTTATAACCGCACCTGTTTTAGCCATAGCTACAACAAGGTCAGTTTGCCTTGCTAAAAAAGCAGGTAATTGAATCACATCAACAACCTCACTAACCGGCTGTGCTTGATAAACTTCATGAACATCAGTGATGATCGGCACATTAAACGTTGATTTTATTTCTTCAAAAATCTTTAAGCCTTCATCTAAACCAGGGCCTCTGTAGGAGTTAACCGAAGAGCGGTTTGCTTTATCAAAAGAAGCCTTAAATACATAAGGTATTCCTAGCTTTTGGGTCACTTCAACATAATGTTCAGCAATCTTCATGGCGAGATCACGAGACTCAAGCACATTCATACCACCGAATAGTACGAAAGGTTGCTCGTTGGCAACCTCTATTCCTTTCACTGAAACCGATGTAATTGTCATAATTTATTCCTAGATATAAAAAAGCGTAAAATAACTTTTTATTTTACGCTTTTAGTAAAAATCACTAAGTAGCTATTAGCTCACTGTAACATGATAGTTAGTAAATATTAGCTACCAATAATACGAAGTAACTGCCCACACATCCAAGCCATATAAGTACCTAGGGCATAACCTAGTACTGCAAGTAATACACCTACGGGAGCTAATGACGGATGAAATGCTGATGCAATAACAGGAGCAGATGCTGCGCCACCAATATTTGCTTTACTGCCAACCGCTAAATAAAAGATTGGTGCTTTGATAAGTCGGCCCACAGCAAAGAGTAAAATAACGTGTATTGCCATCCATATTAAACCAATAACAACATACTTCGGTGCTTCAGCTATCTGCGTAACATCCATGTGTAAACCAATAGTCGCGACAAGAATATATAAGAAACTGCTACCTACTTTAGAAGCACCCACAGACTCAAGGCGTCTGACTTTGGTAAACGATAAAGTCAAACCAATGGATGTTACTAAGACAATAATCCAAAATAGTTTGCTGTGTAAACTGAATTTCTTAAGTTCTGGAAAATTTTGTTGGAAAAAAGGGACTAATAAATCCGCAGCAAAATGGGCAAGACCAGCAGCACCAAATGCAATAGCAATAATAAGCATAAAGTCTTTCAACTCAGGCGTACGTTTGTTTTCTTTTTCAAAAGCTTCTACATCGGCAATTAATTTATCGATACCCGAGGTATCTGCACCACTTTTAGCATCAATTGCTTTATGGTTTGCTGCAATGTATAAAAGACAAGCCATCCAAATATTAGCCACTACGATATCGACAGTGACCATAATGGTAAATATTCTACCGTCTGCTTCATAAATTTCTTTCATTGCCAGCATATTAGCGCCACCGCCAATCCAACTACCCGCAAGAGCAGCCATACCACGCCATACAGCTTCAGGACCGGTAACACCGATAAGCTCAGGCCAAATAGCCGAAACAATTAACAAGGCAATTGGACCGCCAATGACAACTCCAACTGTTCCAGTTAAAAACATAATAATCGCTTTACTACCAAGCCCAGCAATAGCCTTGATATCAATGCTTAACGTTAACAGTACTAAACAAGCAGGGAGAAGGAAGTATTTCGCAACTTCATCTACTTGGCTAACTTCGGCGCTCACTATGCCAAAAGTATTTAAAAAAGAAGGTAATAAATAGCACATTAACAACGCAGGCACGTATTTATAGAACTTTTGACAGGCGGAGTTTTTACTATTGGAGGTATAAAAGACCAACCCTAATATCAGTGCCAACAGCCCTAATACAACTGCGTCGTTGGTAACGAGTGGCGCACTAGCCACAATATTTTCTTGCATTATTTTGCCTTTTATCTATATTTTTATTATTTTAATTTTATTTTTACTGACGTAAAAATTTAGTGAAGTACGTTATTACCGATATCAATATTTTCAAGTTGAATCTTCAATATTTTCGCGGCAGGGTCTTTTGGACATTGCTCTACGAAGTAACGATAATCATCGACAGCCACTTTAAAACAATCAAGCTGATGCAGCAAGAAACCGCGATCTCTACGTTGTAACGGATCGTCAGGATTTAATGACAAAATAATATCAACACAGGTTAACGCCTTATCAAATGCCTGTTCATGGATCAAAGCACTTTTCAGTGCGGATAGGTGTTCAACCAAAGCGACACTGTCATTAATTGCTTTTAGCTCTTGCTCGCCAGGATCACCAACTAACTCATCCAAGCGCACTTCGAGTTCTGCCCAATCTAATGACTCCCCTGTAATAGCGTCAAAAATAATAGCGTATTGCTCATCGCAACACAGACGAACCATAATTTTATTTGGGATAAAGACTAAGTCTGTTTCAAAACCACATGCCGTAATAATCTCTTTAGCTAAAGCCGCCTTAACAACAGGTGACATAGCACGCTGATTTAAACCTTTCGCGACACTATAAGCTGAAACAGGCCAACGTGTCTGATAACGGTCTATAAATAAGTGCTGAAAATATAGTTCATTAAGCAACGTTTCTGCTTTTTCTAATGGTGATTCAATCTCGCTAATAACCGCAACACATTGACTGATAATTAACTCTAAACTATCTAACGATTCATCGGCGTGTAAAGGTTGCTGAGCGCTGTCGGCAAAAACATGCTCTTCTACTAATACAAGTTTTTGTAGTAAATCTTTATCGACAGATTTTAATTCTGATAAAAACAATTCATTCATAACTGATTACTTTAATGACCCCATTTGATACTTGACGCGTAGCTGATTTTTACCTTTAGCTTAGAAACAGTGCTTCTCGTGTCATTGCTAGGCGAACGATCAACATTACCCAGCCCATAGCACCTAAATAACCAAGAATTTGCATTGGCTTATTACGTGCTAATTTCAAGGTATAATAACCAGTAAAAATATAAGCAAATAAGGCTAAAATCTTTTCAGCTAACCACATTTGTTCCATTGGGTTTAAATGTAATTTTACCGCTAACGTAATACCAGCAATAAGTAACAAGGTATCAATGACATGAGGACTTATCTTCAGCCATTTACGGTCAAGATTTTTTGATGCCATTAACGTTAAAATAAAACGGTAGGTGAATAAACTAATGCTAAGGACCGCAAGGGTTATATGTAAATGTTTCAAAGTTATTCCTTTTATTTAGCAAATGGTCAAGTATGCGACCATTTACATGTTCAATTATTTTGCATAGTGTAGCGATTTTAGGTTATCAAAACGTTTTAAAGTGTAACCCTATCTCAAAAATCAACGATAAAGCTATAAAAGTATTAAGAACCTTGTATTCTCGCCCAGGTAATACGCTCGTGTCCGTTATAATCTCTAACAGTTTGTGCATTGTCGTAACCAAAAGAAGTTAATATACCTCTAACAGATTCGCCTTGCTCAAAGCCATGTTCAAAAAAAATAGCACCTTGGTTATTGAGATACTTTAGCGCTTGTTTGGCTATATGTTTAATATCGCCAAGTCCTTGCTCATCAGCAACCAAAGCAGATTCAGGTTCAAAACGCACATCTCCCTGACTTAGATTCTCATCTAATGCATCAATGTAAGGGGGATTAGAAACAATCACATCAAATTTACGTTCATTTAGCGCACTAAACCAATCACTTTGGAAGATATTCACGTGTGTTAATTGCAAATTTTTCGCGTTTTTCTGCGCTAGCTTCACTGCATCAAGACTATAATCGATAGCGTCAATTTGCCAGTTTGGTTGTTCTGATGCAAGCGATAGTGCAATAGCACCAGTACCAGTACCAAGATCTAAGCAATGTAAGGTATCCAAGTCACCAAACTGTTCAAGTACCAACTCAACTAAAACTTCAGTGTCAGGACGTGGGATAAGCGTTGCCGGTGAGACCCGAAACGGCAGAGACCAAAACTCTTGTACTCCAACGATATAAGCTATTGGCTCACCTATAACTCGCCTTTTTAACAAGGTCAGATAATCTTGCTCAACTTGGCCCGTTACTTCTTTATCAGGCCAAGTAAGTAAGTAACTACGCTCCTTATCAAGCACAAAACACAAGAGTATTTGTGCATCGAGCTTAGCACTATCGGAACAGGAAGCTAATTGCTCCTGCCCGTATGCTATCCAGTGCGCTATGGTGGCATTTTCCATTGATATGACTGACAAAACTCTAATTAATTTTGTTCAGCTAATTCAGCTAATAAGTCGGCCTGATTTTCTTGCATTATCGGCTCCATCACCAATTGTAAACTGCCTTCCATAATTTCATTTAAACGATAAAGAGTCAGGTTAATTCGATGATCACTCATGCGACCTTGCGGAAAATTATAGGTACGAATACGTTCAGAGCGATCACCACTAGCCACGAGGTTACGTCGTGATGACTCTTCTTCACTGCGACGTTTTTCATCTTCAGCTTGCTGGAGGCGTGCTTGAAGTACAGACATCGCTTGCGCTCTGTTTTTATGCTGTGAACGCTGTTCTTGACACTCGACCACAACACCCGTTGGAATATGGGTAATACGAATAGCGGAATCTGTTTTGTTAACATGCTGACCACCTGCGCCTGAGGCACGGAACGTATCAACTTTTAAATCAGCTTTGTTAATTTCAATTGCCTCAGATTCAGCGATTTCAGGCATAACAACCACGGTACAAGCAGAAGTATGCACACGCCCTTGAGACTCAGTTTCTGGCACTCGTTGTACTCGGTGACCGCCGGACTCAAATTTCATATGCCCGTAGACGCCCTCACCATTGACTTTCATGATCAGTTCTTTATAACCGCCCTGCTCACTTTCATTAGAGTTCATTACTTCAATTTTCCAGCCTTTCTTTTCTGCATAACGGCTGTACATTCTAAATAAATCACCAGCAAAAATTGCCGCTTCATCACCGCCCGCTCCGGCGCGGATTTCAACAAAACAGTTGTTATCATCGTTTGGATCACGTGGAAGTAATAAAATTTGTAATTCATCAGCAATATCTGTGAGGGCTTTTTTCGCCTCTTTGTATTCTTCCTGTGCCATTTCTCGCATATCAGGATCGTCATCTTTAAGCATCAGCTCTGCGGTAGCAAAATCATCTTCAGCAGCTTTATAGTTATTAAAAACTGAAGTCACGGCATCAAGCTGCTTAAACTCTTTAGATAAAGCACGGAACTTTTCTTGGTCGCTAATGGTTGCAGGATCGGATAATAATGCCTGTACTTCTTCGAAGCGCTCTACTAGCACTTCAAGCTTTTGATAAACTGATGATTTCATTGGGAATATTCTTATATTTTAGATAAGGAGGACTAAATTACAGCTATTCTAACACAGTAATAACGCAATCCACCATGCCCGCTGCAAATTGTCATGGCGGTGCACTAGCAGAGTCAAGGGATGTTAATCTTTCAGGGGGAAAATTTATACACATTTATGCAGATTTAATCACAGTGGAATTTTTAGCAAAGTCACGCTAAATAAATCCAATAAGAAATTTGCCTTTATGAGTATTTATTAAGTACTAATAAAGTAATACGGGGTTTACTCTTGTGAATCTATATTAAAAATGTCACGTAAATAGATAAGTTTATCAAGTTCACCACCTTGGGCAGCAGACTGAAGTGCACTGGTGGGTGCATGCATAAATTTATTCGTCAGTTTGTTGGCAAGCTCGGCTAGAACAGCCTCTGAGTTTTTACCATTTTTCAATTGAACAAAGGCTTTTTCTAGTAACAAATCACGATTTTCTAAACATTGTTTACGATAACTAATAACAGTATCTTGAGTATTTAAACCGCGTAACCAAGCCATGAAATTATCAGACTGACTATTAACAATACTTTCAGCTTGAACTGCGGCTTTACGTCTGTTGGCAATATTCTTAGCTATGATGCCTTGTAAATCATCAACGGTATACAAAAATACATCTTCAAGCTCTGACACTTGTTCTTCAATATCACGTGGAACAGCAAGATCAACCATAAAAATAGGCTGATGCTTACGTGAGGCTAACGCTTGCTCAACCATACCTTTACCAATGATAGGTAAAGTAGATCCCGTAGAACTGATAACAATATCAGCATTACACATATGTTCAGGTATTTGCGCAAGCGTAATAACATCTGCGCCTATTTTTGTTGCCATGTTTTCAGCACGCGCGAGTGTTCTGTTAGCAACAGTAATTTTTCCAACATTATTTTCATATAAATGTTTTGCAACTAACTCAATAGTTTCACCCGCTCCAACGAGTAATACTTTTGTTTTTTCAAGACCGCCAAAAATATGTTTAGCTAAATTTACTGAAGCAAAGGCGACAGAGACCGCACTGGCACCAATTTCAGTTTCAGTACGAACTTGCTTTGCTACGCCAAAGGTACGTTGAAATAACCGATCCATGATCAATGACATAGAGCCAGCAGCTTTCGCTTGGCTATAAGCTTGTTTCATTTGACCTAGGATTTGCGGTTCGCCTAAAACAAGCGAATCTAAACCACAAGCAACACGCATCATGTGATTAACAGCTTGCTGATCTTTATGCCAATATAGGCTAGGGAGAATGGTTGAGGCAGGTACATTATGGAAACTTTCTAACCATTGAATGAGACGTTGCTGAGTAGCATCAAAGTCACCATCTTGTACTAGGTATAACTCTGTTCGATTACAGGTAGAAAGAATAGCAACTTCACGGCACTGTACAGCATTAAGCATTTCTTGCAGGGCGATAGAAAGTTTATCTGGATTAAAAGATATCTTTTCTCTCACAGCAACAGGTGCAGTTTTATGATTAATTCCAACAGCAACGATAGACACAGTAATAAACCTATTTTATAAACATTTCCGACAAGTTTTAAACAACTTGTTTTATCTAGTAACGCCAGTATACCCTAAGCGCTGCTATTAAAATATGATCTGTGATAAAAGACCCTAAAAATAATACTGCTATTTACAAAGACTAAATAGCTATGTTTCAATAACAATCATCTTCGTTTTAAGCACTTATCATCAATGTTCCCATTCATCAATTCCAAGCTTCATCAGTCCAGCCTACTTATCTTTACCTTATTGACCTTGGTAATATCTGGTTGCAGTACTATACCTAACAATGATTCACAGATATTAATTAAACAGACACCCCAACAAAGAATTACTCAGCTGCAGCAATTACAGCAATGGAAGATAAAAGGTAAAATAGCTTTTATTGAAAAAAAATCACGAAATAGTGCAACACTTTCATGGCAAGTTAACGAGAATCAAAACACCCAACTACTCAATTTAACCAGCTATTTAGGTATAAATGTTCTCCAACTTGATTCAAGTGATAATAATCATAAAATCCAAGTAGATGGAAAAACTTATCGTGGCCGTGATCTCGAAAATCTTATCTATTCCATTACTGGTTTAACCTTACCGACAAAAGCATTAACATTTTGGCTCAAGGGTATTCCTTATCAAGAAAATGATAAGATTAGTTATCAGGAAACAACACAGCTACCACTCACTTTATCCAGCTATTATAACAATGAACTGTGGCAAGTCAGTTACGCAAACTATCAGCAAATAAGCGGTTATAGTTTAGCAACTAAGTTTTCGATTAAAAAAGATGACTTGTTAATTAAAATTGTTGTCAACAACTGGGCTATTGCCAACAAATAACAAGCTAATTACCAAACCATATTACTTACAATAAGCAGAATATTTACATGACTTGTTCTTCTCACCCGAACTCTTTTCTTAATAAAGCGATTGATTTTCCATCTCCAGCAAAGATTAACTTATTTTTGCATATCATAGGGCAACGTGAAGACGGTTATCACAACTTAGAAACGCTCTTTCAATTTATCGATCACAGTGACACTCTCACCTTAACTGTCACTGAAGCACCTGAAATAGAATTATTAACCCCTATAGATGGCGTTAACAATGACGATAACTTAATTGTTAAAGCTGCACGATTACTGAAATCTAAAAGTGATTCAACTTTAGGCGTTAAAATCAGTATCAATAAAATCCTACCCATGGGCGGAGGTTTGGGCGGTGGCTCATCAAATGCCGCAACTATTTTGGTAGCACTTAACTTGTTATGGCAATGCGACTTATCTTTAAGAGAATTGTCTTTATTAGGTTTGAGCCTTGGTGCTGATGTGCCTATATTTATTCATGGTTTTTCCGCCTTTGCTCAAGGCGTAGGTGATGACCTAACGGCTATTGAACCGCAAGAGTCGTGGTATTTAATTACCAAACCTGAATGTAGCATCTCTACAAAGGAAGTTTTTACTGCTGTAGATCTACCAAGAAATACCAAGAGACTTGACCTCTCAGCCCTTAATACTAGCGACTTCATCAATGAAAGCTTTCATAATGACTGCCAAACTTTAGTAATTAAACAGTATCCTGAGGTTGCCAAGTTACTGGCTTGGTTGGTAGAATACGCACCCTCAAGAATGACAGGAACTGGCGCGTGTGTTTTTTCGCAACTTTCTAGTTTTCAAGAGGCGCGTTCATTGCAAGCGAAACTCCCTAAAGGAATAAGCTCATTTGTGGCGCAAGGACTTAATAAGTCCCCACTTAGTTCAGTAATAGCAAAGCTATCACCGAACAAGTAACGTTTTATAAAGATTTGCTAGCTTAACCAGTTCAACTACTTTTAAGCTCATTATTGTGCTAAAAAGTTGCGACAGTTAAGTCAGCCTATACTGTTCAATGATTGCTTATCAATCAAAGAGCCTACTATTAATGTCAAATATTTCTGAGGAATCGAAAGTGCCTGACATGAAGATTTTTGCGGGTAATGCCACCCCTGAACTGGCCAAAAAAATTGCTAATCGCCTATATATGCCTCTAGGTGATGCTAAAGTCGGTAGTTTTAGTGATGGTGAAATTAGTGTTGAAATAAACGAAAACGTCCGTGGTGCTGATGTTTTTATTATTCAATCAACCTGTGCTCCAACCAACAATAACTTAATGGAATTAATTGTAATGATAGACGCTTTGCGTCGTGCCTCTGCCGGCCGTATCACTGCTGTAATCCCTTATTTTGGTTATGCTCGCCAAGACAGACGCGTACGTAGTGCTCGTGTACCAATTACTGCTAAAGTAGTTGCTGACTTCTTATCAAGTGTTGGTGTTGACCGTGTATTAACGGTTGATTTACACGCTGAGCAAATTCAAGGTTTCTTTGATGTGCCTGTTGATAATGCTTTTGGTACGCCAATCTTACTAGATGATATGCAAAACCGTGAGTTAGATAACCCTGTTGTTGTTTCTCCTGATATTGGCGGTGTAGTACGTGCTCGTGCAGTAGCAAAATTACTTGACGACGCTGACTTAGCAATCATTGATAAACGTCGCCCTAAAGCGAACGTTGCACAAGTTATGCATATCATTGGTGAAGTTGAAGGTCGTGATTGTATTATCGTTGATGATATGATTGATACTGGTGGTACCCTAGCTAAAGCTGCAGAAGCATTAAAAGAACATGGCGCAAAACGTGTTATTGCTTATGCTACTCACCCTGTATTATCAGGAAATGCTGCGCAAAACCTTAAAGATTCTGTTATTGATGAAGTTGTTGTTACTGACTCAATCCCACTTTCTCCAGCAATTAAAGAACTTAAAATGGTTCGTCAATTAACATTAAGTGGCATGCTTAGTGAAGCGATTCGTCGCGTAAGCAATGAAGAATCTATTTCTGCAATGTTTGACTAATCTTTTGTAGTTAATTCCTAGTGCATATTCTCTAGCGATTACTAACTAATATTCAAAAAAGCAGCCTCTTTGTAGGCTGCTTTTTTATTTCCACCAGTACTTTAAATTTCTTGTTGCCCCCCTTAGCTTACACATATCCAACATATTTCATCTAATTAACATACACTTTCACCTGCTATTCCCTCTTAAAAACCTATATATTAATGTCTTCGCGAACCTATTTATCCGCGAATCTACTTATAAGTACTCTTTAAGGAAGAACTGTGCGTATTCAATCAATTGACATATTACGAGGAATTGCCATTTTAGGTATTTTGTTTATGAATATTTATTTCCATGGCTCGCTGATCACGGGTTATGGAGAGCTATCTCCCAAGCCAGTTATGGATACTTTTATAGAGATTGTTAATACAATATTTTTCGATGGAAGATTTAGAACACTATTTTGCTTACTCTTCGGCGCAGGCTTAGCTATTCAATATAACGCTTGTAAAAAAAAGCAGTTATCTCCTAAAGTCTTTTTATCCAGTCGACTAAATTGGCTAATAGTCTTTGGTATTATCCACGGAGTATTTATTTTTGGTGGTGATGTGCTGCTTTTATATAGCCTAAGTGCTTTAACTATATTGAGTGCTCTAGAGCTACCCTTAAAAGATCTCTATAAAAAAGCAACCCGGTATATAACCATAGGCATCATCCTCTCAATAGCCTTTACATTACTTGTTATCATCTTTGCAGAAGATTCACCTATGATGAGATCTTCCGAAGATTATATTGCAATGCATGAACTTTGGTTTAGCCACTATGGATACCAGGTGCTCATTCAAGGTGGTATCACTTTCGGTCTACTTTTACTTTCTCCCCTATTTATTTACTGGCAAGTAGCAGGCTTGATGTTGTTAGGTGCCTTTTTATATAGAGTAGGTTTCTTCAATAAAGGTTTTAGCGCTAAGCGTCTAAAAATCGTCTTAACTATGGCACTGATTTTTATCACTATAGATATATCTTGTATGGCACTATTTGACATAAGTGGTGAAATCAGCTCTGTGCTTTCAAGTGTATCAGCAATATTTGTTGCCTTAATATATGCACATATCGTTATTAAGCTAACAAAAAAGAAATCCCACTTCATTACCTTATACGCAGCACCCGGCAAGGTCGCGTTTAGCCTTTATATATTACAGTCAATTTGCATGGCCTTGCTACTAAGACCTTGGCAAGAAAGCTTCTATTTAACAGCGCATAGAATAGACTATGTCATGATAGCTTTAATCTTCACCCTTGTTCAAATAGGTCTTGCTCATCTCTATTTACGTTATTTCAATCAAGGGCCTTTAGAATATATTTGGCGAAAAGCATATCAAAGAAGCATCAACAAGAATGAAAAAAATTTAGGTACTTAAATGTAGTTCAATAAGTGGTCACGAAGAAGGCTTTAATTAAAAGGGACATTAGGTTAAACGATAAATAAGCGTAGCTTTTATATACTGTAGATGTTAACATTTCGCGCCTTTTTTATCCGCCAAGTTGAAAGTAATTTTAATTAGCGGAGTTACTAAAGGTTTATATCCTTGTTTTTGGTCGCAAGAAACAAGACAACATTTTTAAGCCTTATGGCTTATTTAACACAAAGAGTATTAAAATGATTGATTTATTAACATTAGAAGCTGAAGTACGTACTGATTTAGGGAAAGGTGCGAGCCGCCGCCTACGTCACGCGAACAAAGTTCCTGCTATCCTTTACGGTGAAAATGAAGAACCTGTATCTTTAACTTTAGAGCACAAAAACGTTTTCCGTGCTCAACAAGAAGAAGCGTTCTACTCGCAAGTATTAACATTGAACATCGCTGGCAAGCCAGTTGAATGTTTAATTAAAGACATGCAACGTCACCCGTTCAAGCAAGTTGTAATGCACTTAGATTTCTTACGCATTGATGCGAAGCATGTTGTACATGCAAACGCTCCTATTCACTTCTTAAACGAAGATGAAGCGGCAAAAACTGGTGCTAACATTTCTCACCACATGAATGAAATTGCTATCACTTGTTTACCAAAAGACTTACCTGAGTTCATCGCTGTTGACTTAGCTGGTTTAGAACTTGGTCAAACTATCCATTTATCAGACATTGCATTCCCTGCAGGCGTTACTTCTGACGAATTGGCTAAAGGCGAAGATCACGATCTAGCTGTTGTTTCTGCTAATGCTCCTAAAGCTGCAAAAGCAACTAGTGACGATGAAGCTGCTCCAGCTGCTGAAGAAACTCCAGCTGCTGAATAATAGCTACATTCATTCTGTCTCTTATACACATCTCCGAGCCCACGAGACCGTACTAGATCTCGTA
>OJBR01000670.1_pt1 | contig 13118 bp, 9 predicted proteins | sample 1591161 | NCBI WGS metagenome assembly OJBR01 (sample SAMN05416803, study PRJEB24817) | seawater metagenome | isolation source: Sea water | place: Canada:Atlantic | collected 2013-07
GATCTACACTATCCTCTTCGTCGGCAGCGTCAGATGTGTATAAGAGACAGATGTAAGTCATTGAATCCTTCTTTGCGACACTGATCTGCAATTTGGATGGAGTTCCCTTCTTCCATAATAATCCGGGCAATACCGTCAGTGATTTTGACGACTTCATAAATCCCTACCCGACCTTTATAGCCGTTAGTGCATTTGTCGCACCCTTGTGGGCCATAAACAGTAAACCCGGTACCAATATCTTCTTCCGTGAAGCCCATCTCAAGTAGGGACTGTTGCGGTACGTCCACTACGTTTTTGCAGTGCTCGCAAAGTCGGCGTGCTAATCGCTGGGCAATAATCAGGACTACCGAGGTGGCAATATTGAAGGAGGGTACGCCCATGTTGCGTAGGCGAGTCAATGTTTCTGGTGCGCTGTTGGTGTGCAAGGTAGAAAGCACCATATGACCCGTCTGTGCCGCCTTCACGGCAATGTTGGCGGTTTCCAGATCCCGGATTTCACCAACCAGAATGACATCCGGATCTTGCCGAAGAAAGGCTCGCAGGGCCGCCGAAAAGTCCATGCCCTGTTTGGGGTTAACATTAACCTGATTGATGCCTTCCAGGTTGATTTCTACCGGGTCTTCAGCAGTAGAAATGTTGCGCTCAGGGGTGTTGAGGATATTGACGCCAGTATAGAGGGAGACCGTTTTCCCGGAACCGGTGGGGCCAGTCACCAGAATCATGCCCTGAGGCTTGTGAAGAGCATCCAGATACATCTGTTTTTGATCTTCATCATAGCCCAGCGCCTCAATACCCATTTTTGCAGATTCCGGGTCCAGAATCCGTAACACGATTTTTTCCCCGAACAACGTGGGGCAGGTGTTTACCCGGAAATCGATGGCACGGGTTTTGGAAATTTTCAGCTTGATCCGGCCATCCTGCGGGACCCGGCGTTCAGAAATGTCCAGTCGTGACATCACCTTCAGGCGAGCTGACAATTTGCTGGCAATGTTGATCGGTGGCTTGGAGACGGTTTTCAGAATGCCGTCCTGACGGAACCGCACCCGGTATGTCTTTTCATAAGGTTCAAAGTGTAAATCCGAGGCCCCCCCTTTAATCGCATCCAGCAGCAGCTTGTTCACGAAGCGTACAATGGGGGCGTCATCGGTGCCGGACTGGGTTTCGTCCTTTTTCTCTTCGGCAGGTCCAACATCAAGATCACCCATATCATCATCCAGATCATCAAAAGCGCTGCCTTCGGCTTCTGATTCCAGGTGATCAATCCAGTGAGTGAGCTTGTCCTCCTCAACGATGATGGTTTCTACATTGAGGCCGGTGTTGAAACGGATTTCTTCGAGTGCGGGCAAATTGGTCGGGTCTGACACTGCCACAAAAAGCCGGCTACCCCTGCGAAACAGGGGCAGCACTTGGTGCTTGGTGATCAGTTTTGGATCAACAAGATCCTTGATCAGGCTGTCACGCTGAAAGGCGCTCAGATCCAGGATGGGGTCGCCAAACTCTTCGGCCACTGCATTTGCGACAACTCGCGCCGAGAGCTTGCCTGAGCTTACCAGCTGGTGAACGAGACTCACCCGCTCCTGGCGAGCCTGTTGTTGCGCTTGCTGTGCGTCTTCGGCGGTCAGCAATTCCTGCTTGATGAGCCTTTGCGGTAAACCGCTGAAGGAAAGGGTCTGGCTAGTCATGGCAACCTGCTTGTTTATGCTTAGTATGGTCGGTATGCCCAACACTTTCTTCGTAACATACCGGTTGTCACCGGCACAGGGAAGAGTGGATGTCGCAAAATCAGTACCTTGTCGGGCCTTTCTAAAGGTATTCCCAGCTTTGCGGTAGGGTTCCCTACCTCTAGCGTCGAGGGGCAGAGTTGCCCTGAGAGGCTGTTATTTATTCCCTTGTCTTGGTTAAAGTCGGATCCAGCCTCTATTGCCCACCCTTCATTGCCCACCCTATCATGGCCCTCTATGAAGCTGGGGACTTGTTTCAAGGAATGAAGGGAGGGGCGAGGTAAGTGATGGTGGCGGTCATCCGGGTGACGTTTTTTGTCGTTATTTTGCTGGCGAGTGACGAATAGTGTCGGTTATGACTGCTGACGGTAATTCCAGGAGAAACTCAATAGTCATCTCTGCAGTTGTGCGCAGTGCGATTCGGCGTTGAATTCACAGGTTTCTAATGATTTTTCCTAATAAGCAAAAAGTTGGCCCGCTCTATGCATTAGATCAACGCAGAGGCTCGCCAAGAGTGAGCTCAACAATAAGGCTTGCAAATTTTACGTTGGAGAGACGACATGAAGAAGCAAATTCAGCAGGGTTTCACCCTTATCGAACTGATGATCGTGGTTGCCATTATCGGCATTCTGGCCGCGGTCGCTATCCCGGCTTACCAGGATTATGTGGAGCAGAGCCGTATTGATTCCTGCCTGGCAGAGCTGAAAGGCCAAACTAACAACTGGCTGATCGAGTACTCTCAGGATCCGGCAGCTTTGTCTGCTCCTGTCGCTGGTGCTTGCGCCAGTGTTAACGCCGGTGCTGCTCCTGCCGGTGCTCCTGCAGCTGGTGCTAACTGGACGCAGGCAACGGCCAAAGATTCAGCTAGCACTGTTGTTACCTGTGATGGCTCTGGTACTTGCTCCAAGCCGTAACAATAAGCAGGCATTAGCCTGACTTATTTACAAAGGCCCGGTGGTTAATACCCCCGGGCCTTTGTGCTTTTTAGTGACTTCAATTAAATGGCAAGACGCTAGTTCTACCGTTTTCCCTTTTGCACTGATCCAGGGCTTTGGCAGCTGAAACCGATTACTGGGAGTAACTATCTGAATCTGTGCGGTTAGAGGCGCCATCCCATACTTGGTGTTTTATTCGTTTGAAACTTTGATAATCTGCTAAATTCAAAGTGACCTTTATTGTTGGTTTCTGCCAAAAAGTATTGTGATTTCCTGTCTTTATTAGGCCTTTGTCTGCAGCCCCGCCGCGTTTTCCGAAGGATTTCTCATTAAAAAATCTGGTCTGGTTTATGCATTGTTTTGATCAGGGGGAAGTCACGGGATCACAATAATGAGGGAGGGGCTGTGAATTATCAAAAGGGGTTTACATTGATTGAGCTGATGATCGTGGTGGCGATCATTGGCATCCTGGCGGCGGTCGCCATTCCGGCGTACAACGATTACATAAGACAGTCGGCGGATAATGCCTGCCTTGCTGAGGCAGCGGCCCATGTTCGAGTGGGGGTGACCCATGTCACCGTGACGGGGACCAGCTTTCCGGCAAATGCGGCGCCGAGTCGCTGCACTGCGTTGCCGTTAATCAGTTACCCCATTTCTGCCGGCGACACGCTCACCCTTACGCCGGTAGCACCCGGCACAGGAACGGTAACCTGTGATCTGGCGGGCGGTTTCTGTCGCCTCTGACAAAAGCCACCGGGCAAAATTCTTTTGCCGTTTGAATCTTGTCTGCAGTATATCTGGAGTCCCGCAAACAATCCGGTTTCCATTCGCTGGAACTGGCACTCAGCATCGTTACGTTATATTCCTGCGGCAGTGACAATGGCCATCATTGTAATCGCAGGGATAAATCGATTGCTTGTACATGCTTGGTCAGTGCCCCCGAGGACAGAAACCATTCGCGTCCTTTGGGCAGGGTCTTGGCATTGTTTACAGTTAAGTTGCCGGAGACTTCCAGTGCACATTCGGTGGCGAGTAAGGCGGCCTCTGTCAGCATCTGGGAATTGAAATTATCCAGCATAATCTGATCCGGTCTCATTGCTGCGGCTTCTTTCAACTCCGCCAGTGTTTCCACTTCCACAATAATCTTCTTCTCCGGTGCCAGAGCCCGCGCGCCTTGAATGGCTGCAGTAATCCCTCCGCAGGCGGCTACATGGTTTTCCTTGATCAGAAACGCATCGTACAGCCCGATCCGGTGGTTTTGACAGCCTCCACACAGAACAGCGTATTTCTGGCCAGCGCGAACTCCAGGGAGTGTTTTGCGCGTATCCAGAATCGTCACGGTGGTTCCTTGCACAGCATCAGCATACTGGCGCGCTGTGGTGGCAGTACCCATAAGGGTCTGCAGGAAGTTCAACGCGGTGCGTTCGCCAGTGAGAATTTGCCGGGTATTGCCGCGAAGTGTGCACAGGGTTGTCTCTGCGGGCAGTCGCTGACCGTCATGAACATGCCACTCAATCTGTACATCGCCCAGTTGCCGAAACACTTCCTTAGCCCAGGGAGTGCCGCACATGACCGCCTCTTCGCGAGTGATGATGGTGGCCGTGCTTTCGCTATCGGCATCAATGAGCTGTGCCGTGATGTCACCGCTGCGTATATCTTCTTCCAGGGCGAAGCTTACGTTGCGTTGAATATCGTCGCGGACGTAGTCGGGGAGGGCTGTGGTCATGCTGAGGTGAGTCCTACAGGTGTGTTAACGCTGTAGGAGCTTGCTTGCAAGCAAGCTCCTACCAATATTCATTCCGGGTGGCGGCCGTCAAAGAACTCTCGACTCAACCTCACCACCACGGGTGACAATAATAGCAGAGCTATCAGGTTGGGTATCGCCATCAGGATATTCATGATGTCGGCCAGCGCCCAGACCAGGTTCAGGCTGACAACGGCGCCAAACGGTACGGCCAGTACCCAGATCACGCGGAAGGGGAGGACGGCCCGGTCGCCAAACAGGAATTGGGTGCATCGTTCGCTGTACAGGCTCCAGCCCAGCAGGGTGGTGAAGGCAAAAATCGCCAGGCCGCCGGCCACAATGACATTGCCGAAGTCACCGAAAGTAGATGAGAAGGCCAGGGCGGACAGGGGGGCACCTTCGGCGCCGCTGGTCCAGGCACCGGAGGCGATAATGGCCAGACCGGTGATGGAGCAGACGATAATGGTGTCGATAAAGGTGCCCAGCATGGCGATGGAGCCCTGTCTGGCCGGGTGATCGGTATTGGCGGACGCATGGGCGATGGGTGCGCTGCCCAGTCCGGCCTCGTTGGAGAATATGCCCCGGGCAATGCCGAAACGGATTGCTTCCTTGACCAGGGCGCCGGCAAAACCGCCAGCAGCCGCGGTGCCGGTGAAAGCGCTTTCGAAGCATAGGGCCAGGGCGGCGGGCAGCGCGTCAGCGTGGTCCACCAGCACCACCAAGCCGGCTAGAAGGTAAGCCAGCGCCATAAAGGGAACGATATAAGTGGCCACGGTGGCAATTCGTTTCATGCCGCCTAGCACCACCAAGCCCACGAGGACGGCCAGGGTGACCCCGGTTACCCATGCAGGAAGCCCGAAGCTGTCCTGCAGGCCGTGTGCGACAGAGTTGGCCTGGACGCTATTGCCAATGCCGAAGCCTGCCAACATGCCGAAGACGGCAAAGGCAATGGCCAGCCAGCGCCAGTTACGGCCCAGACCGTTTTGAATGTAGTACATGGGGCCGCCCACGTACTGGCCCGCCGCATCTTTTTCCCGGTATTGCACGGCCAGCACGGCTTCTGCGTATTTGGTAGCCATACCCACCAGAGCGATCAGCCACATCCACACCAGTGCCCCGGGGCCTCCTGAGTGGATGGCAGTGGCAACACCCACGATGTTACCGGTGCCGATAGTGGCAGAGAGCGACGTGGCCAGGGCGGCGCCAGCACCAATGGTGCCGACCCCCACCTGCGGGCCGAACATCTGCTTGAAGCCGAATCCTAACTGGCGCACCGGCAGGAACCGCAGGATCAGAGTCAGGTAGATCCCGGTGCCAGCAATTAGGATTAGTGCCGGCCATCCCCATAAAAAACCACTGATCTGTTTAAGAATGGTAACCGCTTGCTCCATGGCTCTCGTCCATTGCCCCAAAAGGCCTTAGGCTATGGGAATTTAGCGGGCAGGGAAAGCTGGCGACGTGTTTGTGGTTGTGTACATACAAAGTCTCACATGCCAACTGGTTCAAAATTCGTAGACGGTTGATGTGGTAGCTTAGTAAAGTATTAAAACTACAGTCCCATTATTGGTACGGGTGAAGCTTAACCCCGGGGGTGTCATGGCCAAGGTTACTCAGCTCAAACCGGTCGCCGGCAAAACAGCCGCTAACAGCCTGCCCAGACCGATCGAAAAAGTGCGTGACCGCTATCTGTCACTGGCGTCTTCCTATCTGGAAGATATGCTTGATGGTGCTGACGACACCCTCTACGACCTGGCAGAGAAGGAAACGGATAGCGAGCGCGAGCGTTACTTTGATGCCATGCGCCAGCTTCGCGTGCAGCGTGCTGGTCTGGTTGCCAGCCTGAAGCAGGCCATGCAGCACAAGTTTGCCACGCTCGGTCACTCTGACGAACAGGCCGCGTCGCTTGAAAATGCCAAGTTTGACCTGGACTCCCTGACCCTGGTGAATGAAGAAGACCTGGAAACCTCGGTGGCCCTGGATAACATGGCTCGTCGTGCCCGTAATGGCTGTGTAGAACAGCTGAAGGTGCTTTGCCACCGTCTGGAATACCTGTTTGAAAGCAAGGCGGAAATCACCGAGCGGAATAATCCGCTGGAACCGCGTGAGCTGGTCGATGCCTTCAACGAGGGTCTGGAAAAGCTCTCTCTGGACATCAAGGCTCGCCTGATCATCCTCAAGCTGTTTGAGCGAGAAGTGATGGCGGAAACTGGCTTCATGGTGTCTGAGGCCAATAAGGTACTGGTAGACGCCGGGGTCTTGCCGGATATGAAATCCGCCCCTATTGCGCCTGCACGCAAACCGGGAAATCGCTCGTTGGCATCCAGCCAGACGTCCTCTTCTGGTTCGGGTACGGGAAATAACGATCAGATGTTCGGGCTGCTGCAGGAATTGCTGGTCACCATGCGCGGTATGCAGGGCGGAGCGGCGCCAGCAGGTGGCGGAGCCCTTGATGGTGGTGATATTAATGCAGCCATGGCGGTCATGCAGAACGGCGTGCCTTATCTCAATGGCGCCCCGGTGGCCAATGCGGCTTCCGTTCACCAGGTCAGCTCTGATGACTTGATGGGCGTGCTCAATCGTCTGCAGCGTGTGGAGCGCAGCCTCAGCGAAACAGACGGTGAAAAGGCCAACCTGAAGGAAGACCTGTCAGAATTGCTCGATAGTGAGCATGGCGAAGCCATCCATGCCCTGGACCAGGCCGATGACGATGTGATTAACCTGGTGTCTCTGCTGTTTGATTTCATTCTGGATGACGAGGGCCTGCCCTCCGAGATCAAGGCGCTGATAGGGCGCCTGCAGATCCCCTTGCTGAAAGTAGCAATCACCGACAAGACCTTCTTCAGTAACGACAACCACGAAGCTCGACTACTGCTCAACATGCTCGCCCGGGCCGGCAATCAGTGGGACCCGCAACAGGGTATCCAGGACGATCTGTACCAGCGTATCAACCACGCGGTACATCGCATCATTGATGACTTTGAAGACGATGCCAGCTTGTTCGCCTCCCTGCTGGATGAGTTTCAGCGCTTTTTCGACAGCCAGAGCTCACGCTCCGAGCGTGTTGAGCAACGGGTGCGTGAAGCGGAGGAAGGCAAGGCTCGCGCCGAGTTGGCCCGTCAGGAAGTGGTGGCGGTGCTCGACAAGCGCATGGCCGGCCGTCAACTGCCGGATGTGGTGGTGCGGTTACTGCGCCAGGGTTGGCAGCAGGTGCTTTACCTGACTTGGCTGCGCGAAGGCGCTGATAGCGCTGCCTGGCAACAGCAGGTCAAGGTGGTTGATGGGGTGGTCTGGAGTGTCCTGCCGCACCGCGATCAGGCGGCGCTGGAAAAGCTCAAGGCGCTCAGCCCCAAACTCCTCAAGACTCTGCATAGCGGGCTTGGCCAGATCAGTTACGATGAGGCAGAAGCCAAGCAGTTACTGATCAAGTTCCGGGATGTGCACCAACAACTGCTGAAAGGCCTGGAAACCGAGCGGGTGGCAGTGGAGCCGGAAATGCCGGCACCGCAACCGCAAGCCCAGGAAGAAGCCGTATTGCCGGAAAATCATTTCCTGGTGAAAAAAGCCGGTCAGCTTGCTCCGGGTCAGTGGATTGAGATCATAGACGGTGACGAGCCACGTCGCGCCAAGCTGGCTGCCAATATCCGCGCAGGGGTGAAGATGGTGTTTACCAACCGTCGCGGAATCAAGGTGGAAGAGTTCTCCGCTTACACCCTGGCCGTTGCTCTGCATGAGGGGACTGTTAAACTCATTGAAGAGGGAGCCCTGTTCGACCGGGCTCTGGAAGCGGTTATTGGCGACCTGCGCCGCATGCAGGCCAACGTTCACCATTGAGTTGGTCGGTTCCGCGCAGGTAATAAGGAGCTTGCGCGGGTGCTCACCCTCAACGACGAACACCGGGTCGATCAGGCACAGTGGTGTCCATCCCCCAATTTCAATCCCCGCCCCGATCCCGATGATATTTCCCTGTTGGTGATTCATAACATCAGCCTGCCGCCGGAGCAGTTCGGCGGCGATTATATCCAGGCCCTGTTCCAGAACTGCCTGAACCCGGACGACCATCCCTATTTCCGCGAAATCCACCAGCTCACCGTGTCCTCGCATTTTCTCATCCGGCGTGACGGCAGCCTGTTGCAGTTTGTTCCCTGCGATCGGCGGGCCTGGCATGCCGGCGTTTCCTGCTTTGCCGGGCGGGAAAACTGTAATGATTTTTCCATCGGCATCGAGCTGGAAGGCGCAGATACTGTTCCCTATGAAGACGTGCAGTACGCGACCCTGACGGAACTCACAGCGCTACTGCAGTGCCACTATCCGGCGATCGACGATACCCGCATCACCGGCCACGAACATATCGCCCCGGGCCGCAAGACCGACCCGGGCCCCGCTTTCGACTGGACGACCTATCGGGCTCGCCTGGCTGGATTTAAGAGCCTATCTTGAATCTATCCGCAGCCGCGTTGCCGCTAAAAATGGCCCCAGGCAAGGCATGAACCGTAGGGCCTGACGGGTCAAGTTCAAGGTTCATAACACAGCATGGGGCTATTTTTAGCGGTAACCCGAAGGGCCGGGCCCCTTTTGCCACCAGCCCGCGATTGCGCTTGCTTATGTAGAATGACTACACAGCACAATCGCAATCACGATCTGGCGACCCTATTTACAGGGTAAGAAAGGACTCCGGCGCGGCTGCGGATAGATTCTAAATAGGCTCTCAGGAGGAAATGGCATGAAGTTTCTGGTGCTGATACTGGTCCTCGGCCTGCGCCGTCTGGATACCAGCTGGCCATTATGGCTCACCAACCCGCAACGCCATCAGGGTTGGTTGCAGCAATGGGGCAACCGCCTGGGGCAGGGACAGCGAGTCTGGTGGCTGGCCGTGCTGTTGCCGGCACTATTGATTTACGCCCTGACTTGCTGGCTGGACGGCTTCTGGGGGCAGTTGTTAGTGCTGGTTCTGGGCATGGTATTGATCTTGTGGCTGGTTGGCGGACAAAGCGAGTTCCGTCATGTGGATGAATTACTGGTGCGCGGTCGAATGAACGACCCGGAAGGCTTTGCTGCCCTGGCCACGGATGAATTCGATGTGACCGGAACACCTGGTGATCCTGCCTACCAGAGTGCCCTGACGGAAAAGATTCTGGCGCGGGAGCAGCAGCTCTTTATCGCGATCTTCTGGCTGGTGGTGCTGGGTTTCGGAGCGGCGTTTCTGGTCGTACTCAATCGAGCCTGGGTAACCCGGGCTGGCGACGAGCAGGCCAATCACTGGCAAGCTCGCCTGGATGGCTGGCTAAGCTGGCCGGCCAACAGACTGCTGGTGCTGAGCATGGCGCTGGCCGGTGATTTCACCGCGGTTATGGAAAAAATGCGTGGCCATTGGTGGCGTCAGGAACACAGTGGCCAGCCGCTGCAGCAAGTGGCTAATGTGGCCCTGGAGGACTCCCAGGCTAGCGGTGACGGCTCCCTGTCCGCGGCCCTGGATCATCTGGAATCCCTGCAGGGGCTGTTACTGCGCTGCGTTGCCATCTGGCTGATCCTGGCGGCGCTGTGGATTATTGTGATCTAAACAATAAGCCGGCTGGGGGCGTTGGAGCTTTGCTCGCAAAGCGAAGATCTCTGAGCCAGGCCTGGGAAAACGTCAACCCTTCGCTTTGCAAGCAAAGCTCCAACGGCATTCTTGAGTGTCGAACGTCTCGGGCTCGACGTTGGTCGGGTTTTTTCACTGGGCCGCCGGTGACATGTTGTGGATAGCGAACGTCCAGTCCTTCAGTGACAGGCCAGTGGTGATTATCGTCATTTGACCGGCCAGTCATTGCGGCTAGTATGGAAAGAGCTTGTACCGGAGGTCTGGAACCTCTCGCCCAACACCCTCGGGCGCTTATTCCCGCAGCCCTGCAGTGATCCTGCAGGGCTGCCTGGCTACGCGAAAAAGGACGCATGCCCATGCACAAAAGAAGTTTCTTTGATGATATGGACCCGGCAGAAACCCGGGAGTGGCTCGAAGCCCTGGAATCCGTGGTCGAGCGCGAAGGCCCGGAACGGGCCGCCTGGCTGCTGGACACCATCACCAACGAGGCCCAGGAACAGGGCATTCGCCGTACTGACCTCAACACTCCGTACCTCAATACCATCCCTGCCAAAGACGAAGTGCCGATTCCCAGCGATATCTTCATGGAACGCCGGGTGCGTTCCCTGGTGCGCTGGAATGCACTGGCCATGGTGATGCGGGCGAACATGGATAACGATGACGAGCTGGGTGGCCACATTGCCTCCTTTGCGTCATCCGCCACGCTTTACGATGTGGGTTTCAATCATTTCTTCCGGGCTCCCAGCGATAAAAACGAAGGGGACCTGGTGTTCTTCCAGGGCCATTCGGCCCCGGGTGTTTATGCCCGCGCTTACCTGGAAGGGCGTATCAGCGAAGAGCAGCTAGACAACTTTCGCCGGGAAGTGGATGGCAAGGGCTTGTCCTCCTATCCGCATCCCTGGCTGATGCCGGATTTCTGGCAATTTCCCACCGTGTCCATGGGGCTGGGGCCGATTCAGGCCATCTACCAGGCTCATGTGATGAAGTACCTGCAAAACCGTGAGCTGATCCAGAAGGATGACCGCAAGGTGTGGGCCTTCCTGGGCGACGGGGAAATGGACGAGCCGGAATCCCAGGGCGCCCTGGCCCTGGCCGGTCGCGAGAAACTGGATAATCTGATCTTCGTGGTTAACTGCAACCTGCAGCGGCTGGATGGTCCGGTGCGTGGTAACGGCAAGATCATCCAGGAACTGGAGGGTGTGTTTCGCGGTGCCGGCTGGAATGTGATCAAGGTGGTCTGGGGGAGTCTCTGGGACCCACTGCTGGAACGGGACAGCCAGGGCCTGCTGCGCCGCCGTATGGAAGAGTGCGTGGATGGCGAATACCAGGCCTACAAGAAAAACGGAGGCGCCTACACCCGTGAGCATTTCTTCGGTGAGTACCCGGACCTGAAGAAGCTGGTGGAGCATATGTCCGACGATGAAGTGTACCGCCTCAACCGCGGTGGCCACGATCCCTTCAAGGTCTACGCGGCCTACCATGCGGCGGTTAACCATACCGGTCGGCCCACGGTGATTCTGGCCAAGACCGTAAAGGGTTACGCCACCGGCGCCGGCGAAGCGGTCAACAAGGCCCACCAGATGAAGAAGCTGGACCTGGAAAGCCTGAAGGATTTCCGCGATCGCTTCGATATGCCATTCACTGATGAACAGCTCAAGGATGTGCCTTACTACCGGCCGGATGCGAACTCCCCGGAAATGCGCTTTATGAAAGAGCAGCGCGACGAGCTGGGCGGTTATATGCCAGTGCGTCGTCAGCAGGCCAGCCAGACGCTGACCCTGCCCGGGCTGGATATCTTTGCCAACTTCCTGGAAGGCAGTGGTGACCGGGAAATTTCCACCACCATGGCCTTTGTGCGCATGATGAGCGCGCTGATCAAGGACAAGCAGATCGGCGAAAGGGTGGTGCCGATTGTGCCGGATGAAGCGCGCACCTTCGGTATGGAAGGCCTGTTTCGGCAGCTGGGCATTTACTCTTCCGGTGGCCAGAAATACGAGCCCGAGGATGCCGGTCAGGTCATGTACTACCGGGAAGACAAGAAGGGTCGCATCCTGGAGGAGGGCATCAACGAAGCAGGTGCCATGTCCGGCTGGTTGGCGGCAGCCACCAGCTACAGCGTGCACGATTTCACCCTGATTCCGTTTTATATCTATTACTCCATGTTCGGCTTTCAGCGCGTGGGCGACCTTTGCTGGGCCGCCGGCGACAGCCAGGCCCGCGGTTTCCTGCTGGGGGCCACCGCCGGTCGTACCACCCTGAACGGGGAAGGGTTGCAGCATCAGGACGGCCACAGTCATCTGCTGGCCAGCACCGTGCCCAACTGTGTCAGCTATGACCCCACCTACAGCTACGAGCTGGCGGTGATTCTCCATGATGGCCTCAAGCGCATGTACGAAGACAACGAAAAAGTCTTCTACTACCTGACGCTGATGAACGAAAACTACGTGCACGGTGCCATGCCGGAAGGGGCCGAAGAAGGCATTCGCCGGGGCATGTACTTGCTGCGCGAAGGCAAGGGCAAAACCAAGAAATCCCCCCGCGTACAGTTGCTGGGCAGCGGCACCATTCTGCGTGAAGTGGAAGCGGCGGCGGAGCTGTTGCGCGATGACTTCGGTGTGGCGGCGGATGTGTGGAGCGTCACCAGTTTTAACGAACTGCGCCGGGAAGGTCTGCGTTTGGACCGGGACGAAATTCTCCACCCGGATCAGGAACGCGAACGCAACTGGGTAGAGAGATGCCTGGATGGCCGGGACGGCCCGGTGATTGCGTCCACCGATTACATGCGTGCCTTCGCCGACCAGATCCGGCCCTGGGTGCATGCATGCTATACGGTACTGGGCACCGACGGTTTCGGCCGCAGCGATTCCCGCCAGAAACTGCGCCACTTCTTTGAAGTGGACCGCTATTTCGTCGTGCTGGCGGCACTCAGTGCCCTGCGCAAGGATGGCAAGGTGGAGGCGGCTGCCGTGAAAAAAGCCATCGAAAAATACGGCATCGACACGGATAAACCCTATCCGGTGATGCATTGATCGCACCCCTGCGTGATCTCACAAAAGGAGACTGGTGTGAGTAAGAGCATGATTCGTGTTCCCGATGTGGGCAGCAGTGATCCTGTTGATGTCATCGAGATCAGCGTGAAA
>OJBR01000672.1_pt1 | contig 13098 bp, 13 predicted proteins | sample 1591161 | NCBI WGS metagenome assembly OJBR01 (sample SAMN05416803, study PRJEB24817) | seawater metagenome | isolation source: Sea water | place: Canada:Atlantic | collected 2013-07
CGAGATCTAGTACGGTCTCGTGGGCTCGGAGATGTGTATAAGAGACAGGCATTGCTGATACCCTAGAAACTGCGCTCGGCAAAGAACCAACGCTAAGTAAGCAATTAAGCGCCCTTTGCCATGCATACTTTGAATTTGCATTGGCTTTTCCCGATTCATACCGTGTCATGTATAGCGTGTCCCAGCCTGATTTGAGCAAATATACCGCTCTTGAGAGCGAAATAGCACGCAGCAGTATGCCAATGCGACACGTTGTGAAAGCCGCTGTAAACGCGGGGATCTTAAAAGGTGATCCGGTCGATATATGTTATGTGGTTTGGGCTGGTCTACATGGCTTGATATCGCTGCACCTGTCCCACATGTTGGGGGAACAGCGAGACGTAACACAACTAGCAACCGTTATGATTGACTCCCTAATACGCAGTGTTAGTGAGGAACCCGCTTTATCTGTATCCAACAAGTAAACGACATTAAATGAATATCAAGGACAACAATATGAGTAACAAAGTAGATGCGCTATTCGCCCCATTTAAACACAAAGGCCTATCACTTGATAACCGTGTGGTAATGGCCCCAATGACACGGGAATTTTCTCCCGGTGGTGTGCCATCGTCTGACGTGGCCGATTATTATCGTCGCCGTGCACAAGGTGGCACCGGCTTGATCATCACCGAAGGCACGACCATAAACGATCCTGTGGCGACCATGAGTGAGCGTATTCCTCAGTTTCATGGCGATGCCGCCCTCGCCGGATGGGAAGAAACCGTTAAAGCAGTGCACGGTGCAGGAGGTAAAATTATGCCTCAGCTATGGCATGTGGGCATGGCTCGTCCTCAGTCGAAGGCCCCCTTCCCTGACCTACCTAGTGTTGGCCCATCGGGTTTGTTTAAACCTGGCAAGCAAGTATCAGAGCCGATGACTCAAGCACAAATTGAGTCTGTGATTGAAGGCTTTGCAAACGCAGCCGCAGATGCCCAGCGTATCGGCTTTGACGGCGTTGAGATCCACGGCGCACACGGATATTTGATTGACCAATTCTTTTGGAGCGGTACCAATCAGCGCACCGATGCATGGGGTGGCAGCATGGCGAATCGTGGTCGTTTGGCAGTGGAGATTATTAAAGCGATCCGCGCTACCACATCACCCGACTTCCCTATCGTGTTGCGTTATTCACAGTGGAAACAACAGGACTACACAGCAAGATTAGCCGAAACCCCGCAATTACTTGAAGAGTTCTTGGCCCCGCTCAGTGATGCCGGAGTAGACGTGTTTCATTGTTCACAGCGCCGTTATTGGGAAAACGAATTCGAAGGAAGCGATTTAAACCTAGCCGGTTGGACAAAAAAACTAACGGGCAAGCCAACTATTTCTGTGGGCTCAGTGGGCTTAAACGAAGACTTTTTCAGCGCATTTGCTGGGCAAGGCTCAAATGCCCGCTCAATCGACGATCTCATTGAGCGCATGGACAAAGGTGAATTCGATTTGATCGCCGTAGGACGTGCCCTACTGCAAGATCCTAACTGGGCAGATAAGATTCGCCACGGTAAGTTAGAAGAACTTGAGCAGTACTCGGGCGAAGCACTGACAACTTTGTCTTAGCCTCATTATGGTTGAATCGCCTAAGTAGTTAGCTTTGCTTAGTCGATTCAAAACGAATGAATTATGTGAACACAAAACATTTCGTCACCGAGTGAGCATTCAGCCTGGGTAGTTGGACGAATATGATTAAGCTATTGAATTATATTGTTAAAATTTAGCTTGAACGATACTTTTTATCCAGAAATCAGATTAAATAGAGAAAAGTGAGCCCTATGAGCCAGCCAACTGCTGCCAATGCGTTAGCCAAACGCACTTTATTATTAGCTGCGGCCGCTATGGGGTTTGCCCAAACTGTGTTGTTTGCCATTCTTGCACCGTTAGGGCGAGAAATCGGCTTAATTGAAGTGCAAATTGGCGCGATTATCTCTTGTTCGTCGTTAACCATATTTTTGGTCAGTCCCTTGTGGGGGCGAGCCAGCGATATGTGGGGCCGACGAAAAGTGTTATTGATAGGTTTGTTTGGTTATTCAGCGGGTACCATTTTATTTGCTGGTGTGTTTCAAGCCGCGCTACTGGGTTATCTTATCCCGCTTATCGCGCTTGCGCTTTTGATCGCTACCCGGGTCGCTAATGCCGTCGTGATGGCTGCAGTCACCCCGTCAGCCAATGCTTATATGGCTGATATCACCACAGTAAAAGATCGCATAAAAGGCATGGGGGCTATTGGCGCAGCAACCAATATTGGCTCTATTCTTGGCCCCGCAGTGGGTGGTTTACTGGCCAGTATTAGCTTACTAACTCCCTTGTATTTTTCAGTCATACTCACCTTAGGCGCCGCCGTTCTCGCGGTTTACGCATTACCTGTATTGCCTAAGCCTAAAGAAATAAAAGTATTACCTAAATTAAAGTACACCGACCCAAGAATTTTTCCTTTGGTGGTTGCAGGGGTATTGCTCTTCATGGGGTTTGCTATCGTGCAGCAAACCATCGCCTTTCGCTTTCAAGATGTATTGGTATTAGACGGTACGCAAACCGCTAAAATAGTAGGCGTTAGTCTTATGCTCTCTGCCGCAGCAGCGCTTATAGTGCAGTTACTCGTGATCCCTAGGCTGTCTGTTCGTCCTTTCGTTTTGTTACGAATGTCGATGCCGATGATGATGGTTGCCTTTGCTATTATGGCCATAGCCGATACGCAAACTATGTACATTATCGCCATGAGTATTTTAGGTCTTGGGATGGGGTTCGCTGGCCCAGGTTTTATGGCTGGGGCCTCAATTGCAGTATCTGCAGATGAACAAGGTGCAGTAGCAGGTGTTGCAGGCGCCTGTCCTCCTTTAGGGTTTACTGTGGGCCCGATACTGGGCACCTATCTGTATTCTATCGATGGCACACTGCCCTACTGGTTTGCGTTTGGTTGCTACTTTTTATTGTTTTTCTTCACCCTGAAGTTTAAAGACAAACACTAATCCCTTTGCCCCTAATACATGGAATGAGATGCGTAAGATCTGATGCGTAAGATCTGATGCATGAGACATAATGCATGAGAAAAACCGCTTAATTAGCTAACTCACAAGCGTAAATGGTTATCTCACCTCGTGGCAGACAAGGCCGAAAATTGAAAACGCCGGTTAATGAAGTGAGCGTATTCACTGCTTTATTATTTACCTTTAATAACCACCTCATACACTTTACACAAAAGATAAGCGCTAACGCCGGCAGCAAACGAAAACATATAAGCCGTTATGGGTACAAAAATGTAAGCTATTGCAGAAGTAGAAGATGCATACTCAGCCGTATACAGCGGGCTGGTTATTGACCAATAACCAGAGAAGATAACCCCTACGGCGACGAGCAAACTTACACATAAAGAGAGCCTGCCCTTGAGTGAATCAAGAAGCTTAGTGCAAGTAGCACACGCAATAAGGCTTACAAACGGAATTAACCGTATAGAACCAATCAGTATTGCCCCAGTAAAACTTGAATGACCAAACGCTTTTTGCGCAGCCTGTTCAAATTCAAAACCACCGACTATCAAAAGCACCAATAAATGATTGAAATCTTCATAAAGCAATATGAATGACGCGATACACGCTAAAATAAATCCTTTTCTCACAGTTTATCCCTGAGCTGCACTAACGTTTCAAATATACCCCGCATGGAATTTACCTATCAGCGATAAGTGGTGCTTGCACCATTAGGGTTCAATGTTATTTATGTGATGTAGACCTTGCTTAGTTTTGGTGCTTCGCTTTGGTATGTATTCTAGTGGTGATACGTTAACACTTTTTCTACATTACGAGCAAAACGGTTAAAATTATGCACAATTTTGGCGCGCGGTTGGGCGTTTTCTCAACAAAACGTCGGTTATTTTACAAATTTGGTTATCTTGACATTTAGGCACTGATGTTGCTCTGCCTGTGCATCACTGAAGTTATTTGCATGTTTGTTGGGAGGCGCTTTGCATTTAAAAAGTAACGCGATGCAGTTGTCAGCTAAAGAGCGGCGCTGGTTACCTTGGTTTGGTATCAATGGTAAGTTGTCACTTGGTTGGTCATGTTTTGTCAATCGCTCCATGTACTGTGCTGTTGAACAAACGTTTGAAGGGATTGCAGCCACCCGAGTCAAACTGCTGCAAAACTGGACGAATAATCAGTGGCAAAATTTGGTCTCAACCGCCAACATGATTGATATTGATGATTTGGCTGCATGCAAAAAGATCTTTCAAGATGGTCTGAAAAGCGCACAAGATTTTTCTGAGCTGTTTGTTATTGATCCCCGCGGCAAAATTTTAATATCGACACATGATCAGCGCGTTAATCGTCGCCACAGCGAGCACAATGCGATCAAGCAGGCTCTGCAAGGCCAGTTCTTACATGGTCCCTATACCGACACTGATACCTTATCAATTGGTCGCTCAAGCTCTAACTTTCATGACGAAGTCACCTTAATGTTTTATCAGCCGGTTGTCGCTAACGATCAAACGATTGCTTTATTATGCGGGCGCGTGCCGAATGATGTGTTGGGTGACTTGATCCAACGAGAAGCAGGCCATGTTTACCGTGAATCTGGTGACAACTATTTGTTTATGGTCGAATCAAGGTTTGACCCTAGCATTAAACCGGGAATTGCATTATCGCGTTCGCGCTTTGAAGACAGCACCTTTAGCCATGGTGAAAACCTAAAATCTGGGGTACATACTGACTTTGGGGTAGTCAAGGTTGCCAAGCATACTGAATTAGAAGTTCGCTTTATCGACCCTGCAACAGGCGAGTTACATCCTGGGGTCCGTGAAACCATTAAAAATGGACAAAATTTATTTGTTACTTATCCAGGCTATTCAGATTATCGACATATACCTGTTATCGGTAAAGGTGTCACATTTAAACTGCACGGGTCGTTAGATTCATGGGGAATGATGTGTGAAGGCGACTTAGAGGAAGTCTATCGACGTCGCTCAATTAACTTATCACTTCTTAAAAAATACTTTGTCATGACGGCCTCAGTTGTTGGTTTAAATATTGGTTTGCTGGAATACACCGATTTGTCTTTGATGACCAGTAATCTGATCACAGCTGCGGGGCTATTACTCAGTGGTGCTTTATTTGCCATGTTAAGTACCAATAAGCTATCAAACCGCCTAAACGAAATGACATCGGTGATCCGTACCATAGCTGAAGGCGAAGGAAACCTAACCCAAAGGCTGGATCAAACGGGTATGAAGCAAGATGAAACCGGCGACATGAGCCGCTGGATAAACAGCTTTATCGATAATTTAGACAGTGTTGTAGGGCAAGTGATCCATGCTTCGCACGATGTTCGCAAAACCAATGATGATATGTTGGACAAAAACGCCGAAGCCTATTCAAGCTCAAATCAAGTACACGAATCTATGCTGCGCATGCAAGCATTAATTCACAAGCAGCGAGAGGTTATTTTACAGGCCTCGCATACTGCTCAAGATATGAAACAATCGATGGCAACCGTCGTGGAAAAAGCAAAATCAGACTATGAAGATGCCAGGGCCGGTACACAAGCGATTCGAGATATTGTGGAAAACACAGCCGCCAGCGTGCAATCCATAGACGCGCGGATGGGAGAAATAGGGAATATCATTGATGTCATCACCGAAATCACCAATCAAACCAACTTACTTGCCTTAAACGCTGCAATTGAAGCGGCACGAGCAGGTGAGCATGGGCGAGGGTTTTCCGTGGTGGCCGATGAGGTGCGGGGTTTAGCCGGTAGAACAGCGGGTGCAGCGAAAGATATTCAATCCATGATCCAAGGCTTGCAGCAAGAAACCTTACATGCGGTAAACTTTATGGAATCTGGGGTTAAAGATGTAGATCAAAGCTTAAAATTAACAGAGGCCGCATCGGGTGAAAACATTGAGCTACATGCCATTGTGGAAAAAATGTTTGAGAGCATAAATGTCATAGAGCAAAATAGTGCTCGCAACGGTGAGACCGCACAACAGGTCACAGAAGTAACAGAAGCCATGGCCTCCTCTATTCAGCAATTGAGTATGAGTTCAGAACAGGTAAATACTAACGCCAGTCGTCTTCAGCAATTAATGGGCACGTTTCAAGTGAGTACGCGTTAAGGATGAGTGCGGCTAAATGTCACAGGATTCACCAAGCTCAACACCCTTTGTTTTGCAGTTTCATCCGTCACGCATTGGTTGGTATAACGATCCATAATGCTGTTAATGTCTTTGATCAGAGGCATCAATAACTCTTTATCCTTGGCTTTAACATCATAGTGATTAATCGCGCGCAGCAGCGTAATTGAAGCCTGATTTAAACTGGTATTTTGCCTTGGTGTGGGGTTGTCGTGAGCTGTCGCTAGCCCCAGCAAGGTACTTACTTGCTTCACTATATCGCCTTTATACTCAAAGGGAGATACGCTGTTTTCACCAAATATCATTCGAGCTTGTGTTACAAACCCTTGATAATCAAGGTGCTGAGCAAACCAAGGAATATCTAACATTTCGTTAAAAGATAAGTCTTTGCCATAACAGGGATTACTGGCCACTTTTGGGTTGCGAATACATTGCTTGTAATAGCTTTGCATAAAACTGACAGGCTCGCGAAACCATACCCACAGCTTTACATCGAACAACTTAGCGAGTTCGCCCAACAAATCTTTTGATGCCTCTGGAAAGTCCCACCAGTAATTGTAAATCCCTTCGGAGGACAAAATCACTGTATGCGTTTCACTTTTTATCTGTGTTATGACATTGCTAACATTAGCGATGAAATTGTCAACATGAGTAGACACTAGATTTTTTTCAAACCAATGGTGAGTAGGCGCTCCTGGGTTATTGGAAACCTCAAGGTTATGCGGGTATAGAATCCCCTTTGTGCGCAGTTTCCGTTGTTTTTTACTCAGGTAGGTTTGTACACTTGTGGTGCCTGTTTTGGGTGTACCGACATGAATGATTAGCGTTATTTTTTTGGTGCTATCGTGCGCGCTACCATGGCCGCTTTGCTTTAATTGTGCGGTTATTACCTGGGTAAAGCGCCCTATTTGGTCATCCATACTGTCTGTAAAGCCTTTATTAATTTAACAACAAACCTAATCTGAGCAATTGTCCTGCTAGTACGCCAAACATAATGATAATAATGAGCAACATAACGGCGAATACAACGGCGCCCACAACAAGGACTATACCAACAAGCATAATACTGATGGCCAGCATTTGTTTGCTCGCTCAACATTAGGGGCAAGCTCAATGACGTTGCTGGATACCTCGATGCTTCATATAGGTACCTGAACCAAATATACCCGCTAGCACACCAAACGAGGTAGAGAACAGAGCAGCGAACATGATACTGCTTGTCAGTATGTTTGCATACTCACTCACCCATAGATTTGGCCCTACCCAATGCACAGCAACTGCGAGTATACAGACTCCCAGACTGGGTTTATGGCTTGCAAAGGTTAACGGAATTTCGTACCACGCGAGTGCGGTTTTGGCTTTATATCGGGAAAATCCCCAATAAAGGTAACAAACTAAACACAATAGGCTGGTTATGCTCACCGATACTGCCGCCGCGTGGCTAGGTAATGCGGCAAAAAGCGTATAGCCAATGGTTACAACATAGATTGCCATGACTAGCCACAATATGACTAATGGCCCCAAAATCAGCCCCACTATTCTCTCCTTGAATTGACTAGGTTAATTATCCGTTTGAACACGCTGGTGTGAGTAACGACTTTGACCGTTACATCCTTATGGCAACGAGTGTAATGGCTGTGCATCTTACTTACATTGCAGCATTTATAATTCAGCACATAGATTATGTACTGATATTGCCGTATATGCATTGCCACCATCGACGTCAATTTTTATGTTACTGCATCTGCATCGGCAACAATCGGAGATAGCGCGAACACTAAGCTAGCGACTGGGCATAAAATGACTACGTAAATAAATTTACTATTCAGATACTTGCTTATCAATAAAGCGTATTACTGCGACTCGTTAAAGGGGCTAGTATAGGCTCATAAAGGCCCACCTGTCGCGGACTTATTCGGCGAAAAAGTACGTTTGAAACGAAATTTATACCCTAAACAGGCAATGTGCCATAGATAAGCACTGCCTATGGGGATGCAACTAAATCAGTCTGTACGTGTCTCTAGTAGTATCGCGATAAACAGGTATATTCTTTATGGATAACAGCGCATTCTGGAATTATCGAATATAAGCCACTCGGCTTGCTACGTCTTTCAATCTAACGCAAAAGGAACATTTCATGGGACTTAAAAACGTATATCACATAGTATCAAGAAGTGCCGTGCCACTTGTGGCGGGTATCGCGCTATCAGTTTTCTCTACATCAAGTATTCACGCGCAACAAATGGGTAATCCCCTTGATTTTGTTAACTCTCAATTAGCCGAGCAAATGAAAAACCAAGTTCGTGCTATGAGCGATCCTGATTTAATAAAAGCACAAGCACAATTACAACGCAGATACTACGAAGCGCTAATAGAGGCTGGGTTTAGTAAGGAAGAAGCCTTTAAGATCATTTTGGCAACGGCACAAGGCAAAGGTAACTAAGGTCAAAATAACGAGTGAAATGATGAGCCTTGATTCGGATGCTCTAGGGCTTTTCATTAAACTCGTTCAGGGCTCTCATTAAACACGTTCAGGGCTCTCATTAAACACGTTCAGGACTGATTAGAAAAAGTGTATAAGCTAAGCCCAATAGTTTTGGAAAAGGCCTGCAGCGCAGGCCCATACTTATACCCTCTAGCCCTTAAAAGGTGTATTGCACGGCAACGCTAGCGTAATCTACGTCACTGTCGAAGCTGTCAATTTCAGACAAAATACCGATTTCGTCACGCTCAAATTCTAAATCAAAGCGAGTGTACTCTACGCGTACATCCCAGCCTTCAGATACAGCGAAAGAAGCTCCTACACCGTAAAATAAATCATCACCGTCGGTACTGTCGTTAACACCGGCCGCGTTAATATCAGCGTCCCACCATAACTGACCGCCTTTTGCGAACAGTGTGATGTATTCATTCACCGGTAAGCCTGCTTTTAAACCGAGGGTGTAACCGTCAACTTCAGTATTAAATGTGTCATTACCATATTCACCGAAGTCGATATAGCCACCTTCAACCGACAAATACTGGTTAAATTGTGTACCGACATACACGCTTGCGGCATTATCGTCACGATCGAAATCTTCATCGCCGTCCACATCAACTAGTCCATAGCCAGCACCAACATAGATACCATGATGCTCTACACTGTCATTGGTCGCAGCTAAGGATGCACCTGAAGTCATAAGTAAAGAGGTCGCTGCTAGTGTAGTAAGGGTAAATTTTTTCATAGTTATCTCCGTAGTTCTTAATCGAGAGTGTTAGAAAGATGGCAAAGCAACTTACCTTGCCGAACTAAGCATAAACAAGTGTTGTGCCACTCACCCTCAAAACGTATAAAGCTATTACTAATCAATACATTAAGTGCATTTTGGTCACGCATACGTTCAGCGTAGGTAGTATCCATCTATGTACAATATGCAAACTCTTAAGCAAGTTTTACTGGTTAAAATTTAACCCGCCATTCATTCCCTCTTTGTATGTTCCACTTCACCCGCAGTGTATTTAAAACCTAGCTTGATATCTCATGTGCAGCGAACTGAGCAGCTTAAACGCTGGAGTTTGTAGCTCTATGACGAATAAGTGGGAAATTACACCAAACAATCGTTTATTTGACCTCGCGCCTAACACGCCCAATAAACAAAACATACATAACCATTTGATTTTAAAGAATTAAAATCAGTTAACCAGCTATGGCATAAGTTCTGCTCATAACCAAGAAGACGCTATGATTTAGCCCAATGCGGCTAACAGCACACCTATTCTAATTACGATGATAAAAACAAAGATACAGGGGAATAAGATGACGATTAAAACGATACCACTTATCGGTTTTAACGCACTGACAGTACTCACATTGTTGAGCGCCAGCACATTACTTGCAGGATGCGGTGGTGCAGATGCCACCAGCAATGAGTCAAATGAAGAGCTGGTTATTTCAGTGCCGGTAGAAGCCGGTGCTCTGCATATTGGTGATATTTCCTCAAATTACACCACCACAGCCGTACTCGAAGCAAAAGAAGAAGCTTACGTGGTCGCTCGCGCATCTGGCATTATCGAACATATTTACGTTGAAGAAGGTGATTACGTTAAAAAAGGGCAAGTGCTTGCTCAGTTAGAGCCAGAACGCTATCGCTTGAACCTTGCTCGCGCTAAAGCAGATTTAGTCGGTATTGAAAAGGAGCTGGCAAAAATTGATAAGGTGTACAATAAAAAGTTAGTCAGTGATGACACCTATGACAAAATTAGCGCGCAATACGCGTCCACAAAAGCCACCCTTTCCTTAGCCGAATTAGATCTAAAAGAAGCGACCATTGTCGCCCCCATTTCCGGCTATATTGCCACCCGTAATGCCAAAGTAGGCAACCTAACTGAATCGTTCCAACGTGCGCAAATGTTTCACATCGTAGAGCAAAACCAACTTTATGGTGTGGTGTATCTACCTGAAAAAGAACTTTCAAGAGTACATAAGGATCAAGCCGCGACTCTCACGTTAAGTGCATTGCAAGACAGCAAGGTCGATGCATTTGTTGAACGTATTAGCCCTGTGATTGACCCTGCAACTGGCACCTTTAAAGTCACCTTGCGCGTACCTAATGACGAACATTTACTGAAAGCAGGTATGTTCGCGCATGTCGATTTAAACTACGACACTCATCAGCAAGCTACTCTTATGCCCCGCAAAGCTATGTTAAGCATAGATAACAAAATCAATGTGTTCGTGGTCACTGATGGCATCGCCCACAAACAAGAAATACGCATTGGGTATCAAGAAGGCGATTATGTGGAGATATTAAGTGGTTTGAGCGGTGATGAACACGTTGTGATCACAGGCCATCAAAACTTAAAAGACCAAGCACCAGTCGAAATCGTTAACCCAGAAGCGCTGTTGTTACAGGCGCAATCCCATGAGCAAGCGATTTCGAATACCCCGCAGCAAAACGAAGATAGCGCATCACTCGATGCTAACCACACCAGCTAAGTAAGGACACCTAGCATGAATATTGTTGATATTGCCGTAAAGCGCCCTGTCGCTGTGTGGATGTTTACCTTTGCTGTGGTTTTGTTTGGCATGGTGTCTCTGTCACGCTTAGCGATAAACCTACTGCCGGAATTGTCTTACCCTACCCTAACAATCCGAACTGATTATGTGGGCGCTGCACCAGGGGAAATCGAGCAGCTTGTCTCCAAACCGATTGAAGAAAGCATCGGTGTGGTAAAAGGCGTTCGCAAAGTCACGTCCTCATCGACTTCGGGCCAATCTGATGTACTGCTTGAATTTGAATGGGGTACTGACATGGATATGGCGAGTTTAGAAGTACGCGAAAAACTCGATATATTGATTTTGCCTCTGGACGTTGAAAAGCCCGTGTTACTGCGCTTTAACCCCAGTTTAGACCCTGTTATGCGCCTTGGTTTCGGCTTTGCTCATCACACTGTCAATGCAACTAGTCACGGTGCGTCTCAGGCACCAGCCCTTGACGTACATGGTATGAAGCGCTTGCGGGAATACGCTGAGCAGCAAATTAAACGTAAGCTTGAATCCATTAGCGGTGTCGCTTCTATCAAAATTGGCGGCGGCCTAGAAAGTGAAATTCAGGTATTGGTGGATCAACAAAAAGCCAGCCAATTAGCGATCCCCATGAGCGAAATCATCAAGCGCTTAAAAGAGGAAAACGTTAACGCTGCGGGTGGTCGCGTTGAAGATGGCTCCCAAGCATACACAGTGCGCACCTTAAATCAGTTTACTAGTATTGCTGACATGCAAGATGTGTTTATTGCCCGTCGTGACAATAAAAATATTCGTCTAGGAGACATCGCTGTTATCCAAGACGCTTACAAAGAGCGAGATTCTGTTACCCGTTTTGATGGTTTAGAAGGCGTTGAAATTGCCGTTTATAAAGAAGGTGATGCCAACACGGTACAAGTTGCGCAAAACGTGAATGACGCGTTACGTCAACTAGAACGCTCGTTACCTGAAAACTATACAATACAGCTTATTTACGACCAGTCTGTTTTTATTGCCAATGCCATAGACGATGTAAAGTCGGCCGGCATCATAGGTGGCATATTAGCCATGTTCGTTTTGTATTTATTTTTACGCAACATTTGGCCAACGTTGATCATCTCTATATCTATTCCTGTATCAATTATTGCGACCTTTAATCTGATGTATGGCAACAATATTAGCCTCAATATTATGAGCTTGGGCGGCATCGCGTTAGCCATTGGCTTATTGGTTGATAACGCCATCGTTGTACTTGAGAATATTGAGCGCCATAAAAAGACCGAAGCTGATATTCACCAAGCCGCCGCTAAGGGCACAAAACAAGTTTCTATGGCGATCATCGCATCAACCTTGACTACCATGGCCGTGTTTTTTCCCTTGGTGTTTGTCAAAGGTATCGCTGGCCAGTTATTTGCTGATCAAGCCTTAACGGTGACATTTGCTTTAGGCGCATCTTTGATTGTCGCGCTGACGGTCATTCCTATGTTGGCAGCGCGTGAGCGTAACTCGTCAAAAGCTAAAACCGGCGAGTCTCAGGGAACCATTGATGATAACTCGGCGATCCCTCATGACTTATCTCAAACAGGCCTGCAGGTAAACGCCAATCTAGCCCCACATAAAGATAGCCCAACTAAAGCTTCTAAAGTCGGCCTAGTAAAACGCGGTTTTAAGCTACTTACTCTGCCCTTTGTGTGGTTCGCACGAGGTGTTTTTTATTACTTGCCGTTGGTTATTTCTACCAGTGTGTTAGTCGTGTTCAGGGCGGTAGCAAAAACGCTCAGTTTTATCTTTAAACCTGTTCTATGGTTGTTTGAACGGCTTATGGGTATTGTGACTGTACGCTATTCATCTTTACTGAAACGAGCCTTACAAACGCCTGTATTATTACTGTCTCTTATACACATCTGACGCTGCCGACGAAGAGGATAGTGTAGAT
>OJBR01000679.1_pt1 | contig 12959 bp, 22 predicted proteins | sample 1591161 | NCBI WGS metagenome assembly OJBR01 (sample SAMN05416803, study PRJEB24817) | seawater metagenome | isolation source: Sea water | place: Canada:Atlantic | collected 2013-07
CGAGATCTAGTACGGTCTCGTGGGCTCGGAGATGTGTATAAGAGACAGCTATAGGATGGTTCACACAAAAAATATGTATGAAGGCACTTACAAGGCAATTAAACGGAAATGTACAGTTGGCTGTTTTGTTCCTCATCATTTTTCCTTTTTGTGGAACACATTTAGAAAACTAAAAAAATACTGGAGTGGTGACTCTCATTATTGTAGTTGGTGTGGCTTCAACATGTTTTATGTAAATAACTTACATATGTAACACAATAAAAAGTAGGCAAAACATTTACTTACCCTGTTTTTTAGGTATTATGTTTAACAAGGATTTCGATGTTGGCATCGAAGTAAATAAAAGGATTTAAAATGAAAAAACTCATCTCTTTAACTTGTATGGTTTTAGCGTCATCTTATGTAGGTTCAGCTTGCGCTGATGATACTTGGTACCTAGGTGCACTTTATAGCGTACAAAAGATATCATCTGGTGTAAAAGCTCAAAATCTACCTTCCAAAATTGACTTAGAGGCTGTTGGTTTATTGGCAGGCTACAAATTCAACCAATACTTTTCTCTTGAAGCAAGACTTGCAAAAGGTACATCGGGATATTCTGAGACATTCGTGTATTTAGAGCAGATAGCTCCTGAAACTTATCATAATGTAGATCTTGATAGTCAATTTTCATTATTAGTGAAGGCATCTTATCCCATTTACCAATCATTTAGCCTTTATGGTATAGCGGGTTACACTGAGTCAAGAATTAAGATAACTGGCTTGGGTATAAATAATGATTATTTCAATAAGTTTGAAAGTGTTCCATATGGTCATACTAGAAAAGACAGTGGTTTTAGTTATGGTGTAGGTTTAAATTATCAGCTTACAGAAGAAGTTAATGTATTTGCTGATTATCAAGTTCTTCCTGATTACGAACTTGGTTATGATCTTTCAAAAGATTGGGGAAGCACTACAATTGGTGTTAGCTACTCTTTTTAATAAATTTAAATAGTACAAAGTACTCAAACAGCCTAAATAGTTTGAGTGCTCGTTTATGCAATTTATGTCAACCTTTTGAGGCGTTTAACTCTGCTTTATATGCAACGGAGAGGCGTGTGAAATATTTACCATCATTTACATTGGGGATACTTTTGTGGCTAGCATTAAAGTATGCCTTTTCATTAGCTGGTAGCTATAGTCCATTACTGGATTTTTTAAGCTCGACAGCTAACATAAATGAATATAGTCCTACATATTTGCTATTAGCCTTACACGATACACTTATCAAGTTATTGGTATGCTTCCTTTTTCTGTATGGTTATAAAAAGCTATTTATCAAACTGCCATTTAACGTTATAAGCGCATTAGTTTTTCAACTTCCAACGGCATTAGGGATTATATTAATTACTATACAGGCATCTGAGTATTCAAACTTTCCCAATTTTTCGTCCTATTATGGCATTGTTGATGTCATTGCATTTACAGTAAGTTGTACGTCTGTAATTTTCGTGTATTGGTTAATGACTGCATATAACAAGCATTTAAAGCGGGATTGATAATAGTTTTTTCTATTTCGCTACACACTTTGATAAACAATTAATAGCCTACTAAATGGGCATTATGTTTAAAATTATTCTAGTTGTGAGGTTCATATAAAATGATCGATATATTAGCTGTTTTTATCACGTTTTTTGCCGTTATTGATCCGATTGGAACAATACCGGTATTTATAGCTGTGACAGCTCAATATGACCAAAAAACAAAGCGGCGGGTTGCTTTACTGGCAACAATTGTATCTGCATGCGTATTGTTGTTCTTTTTGGTTGTAGGTGAAATAGTGTTAACAGCACTCTCTATTCCACTACCTGCGTTTCAAATATCTGGAGGGATCGTTTTGTTTTTATTCGCTCTCAATATGATTTTTGGTGATAGTAAACCCGATGAAGAGATAAAATCATTAGAAAATTCTCATAAAGAAACTGCCATATTCCCACTTGCTGTGCCTTCTATTGCAAGCCCTGGCGCTATGTTAGCCGCTGTACTCTTAACAAAGAATTCTGTTTATACTCTTTGGGAACAGACGCAAACTGCACTAGTTATGTTATCTGTTCTCATTTTAGTTTACATATTAATGCTACTCGCTGGCTTTATTAATCGCCTGATAGGCACAAGTGGTGCGAGTGTCATAAGTCGGGTGATGGGACTCATTCTTTCATCTATTGCCATCACAAATATTTTAACGGGTTTTGGTGATTATTATAAAGTGCTGTAGATATAAAAAAGCATAACTCGTCATTTCAAAGTACAAATAACAGTTGGCTGTCTTTCGTTATAGCCAACCTATGTTTTCCGCTTAGTAAGTCGTTAAGTGGTTTAAGTACTAAGCTGATCTCTAAAATGACGAGTTGGAGTTAAACTTAACCTCGACGTAATTTCAGTAGCCATGAAGGTCGATTCTTTTCCGCGTCGTAAAATACAGACATAGTGAAAAAAAACATCAGTAGCAGTATTGTATGCGCGGCTAGGCTTATGCCAAAGTAGATAATACTTCCAAGATATATGGCAAAAGAAAAGCTCCAAAGACCAGCTAAAATTGTCATTATATAAAATCTACTGACAGGATCAGGAATATGTCTGAGTGGGTTTCGTTCTGAATCAAAAATATATTTGTAATAATCATATATTCGAAGTGCAAATAATTTCATCATATACTCTCTTATTTCAAAGTTCCTATATTAGAATACGGTTTCATTTCGAATTTAGATCTAAATAATATCCTTTTTAATAATTGTTACGATCATCTTCGCATAACAAAACAGTTGGCTTTTTCTTATTCACGCTTATTTTATTCAACATATTTAGCCCGTTAACAAATCGTTATGCATTGGACAAGATATTTAATCAAGCTGCCATCAATTTGCGAACTTAATAAAAGTAGGCAGTAACTGACAATAATCATTTACTACAACGAGTGTATACAACTCTTCAATTAGACTTTTCAACATCACTAAAACAGACAGTTAGTGAGTATGTTGTAAGTTAAATTCTAATAAGACATTGAAAAGAGAAAAAACAGTTGGTTTTTCCTTCTTCTTCGCTTACCTTATGCAATTATTATTTACCCCTAAATGGGGCGCTATATATTTAAGGAAAATCATGCACAGTATCAAGAGTCGTAGATTACGAAAAAAATTATATTTAGATGAATTTGCTATTTTAGGTTTTGAGTTTTCATGTACATTGAATGCAAAAACTTCAGATGACTTTGACTCATTATTAATGCAGTTAGTCGATTTTGTTGAAAGCCGTGGACTCTCTATGGGAGGAGGCGGAGATACTAAACTTTTTAGTGCTTTCATCTGTTCAGACCATCGTTATGTTTCTGCAACTGAAGAAGATCGAGATGCTATTACAGCTTGGCTTGATAACCAGGAAGCTATAAACAATATTACTGTAGGTAAATTGGTTGATGCGAACTACGGTGTATAATTAGTCACTAAAGCAGCACAAATAACAGTTGGTTCATACTCGCGCATAGGTTATTTTAACCAACCGTTATTTACCTCTTAGGGGTTTAGTTTAACAAGGATAGTTAAATGAATAATTTATTACTTAAAGAAAAGTTAGTTGTATTATTTTGCTGGGGAGCAGGTTTTTTCTTTCTTGGCACTGGTTGGTATGATTTTTTAACCTCTCAAAGTAGTTTAAGTAATTTAGCTATTTCAACAGGTGTAGCAATAACTATCTTTAGTACTGGCTTCACACCTAAAGTATTTTACATGCCTATAAGATCTGCATTAAAAGATATTCAATCACCTATTTTAGTCAACATTGAAACACAGCAATATATAACATTAAGCGGTATTGTCATAAGTTCTATTGGTTTGGCCACACAATTTTTGTTCTAACGAGTAATTAGACAAGCATACGGAAAAGTTGGCTGCGCTCTTTGTTTATAGTAGCTGGACTCACATCAACAATTTTGTTGAAACTGAAACTTGAGATTAATAACATGACAAACTTATTACCTTTACATGAAGATAAAAAATTAGCTGTAACATATCGAGTTGAAGCCGGTTGCTTAGGACCAGATGGACTAAATTATATTTCTGAATTTTGTAACTTTGCTCAGTCGGTACTTGAAACATTAGATTCAGATTATATTGCTTGGAACATTGTTCACAGAGAAGACAAAACGTTACCGGAAATGCAATACGGCTTGGTTGGTAAGGCGATTAGCTCCCTCAAAGCCGAAAAATATTTGTCAGTATTCGGGAAAACGCTTGATAACTTTGAGTATGAATTAAGTGAACGTTTAACAACGTTAATCCGTCAATTTATGAGTAACTCATGATGGAAACCTGTATTTTTCAATACAACACGTAACAAGCGTTATAGCGGGGTATATTGCTGTGTGATTTACTCTTTAATCGTTTAATTTAACAAGGATCTAGTTTATGGATAGTCAAAATACAAAAATTAAACGGAGTGCAATTTTAATTAAATGCTTTATGGCTTTAGTTATCTTCACCCTAGCAATTAAAATTTATGAAACGAGTATTATTGATTTTGGTTCAGTAGCCGGTGCTGTTGGTATTCTCTCAATGCTACGTGGGTTTCTTTCTTCACCTAGTTTATTGTCAATGCCTATTAGAGAATGGTTGAGATCGACTCATAAAATATCTAACGAAAGCTATTTTTATTTTATGGTGGCTCTAGTATTAATTGTTGTAAGTGGCTTTTAAAATAAGTATAACAATTTACTCACACGGACCCGATAATCGTTGCTTGAGCTAGCTCCTCGTAAATTAAAGCCATTGGAGTATCACTAAATGATCGAAGCAAGTTGTCACTGTGGCAATATAAAAATTGATGTTCCTGAAACAACGAAAGCAGTTACGAGTTGTAATTGTTCTGCTTGTAGCAAATACGCATCATTATGGGCTTACTTTTCACCTAAAGACGTTAAAGTTACTACGGTAACTCACTCTATTTCTTCATATTCTTGGGGTGATAAAACCATTGAGTTCCATCATTGTAATAACTGTGGTTGTTTAACTCATTACACGCCAACAGCGAGAGGTAATAAAGATAAAATGGCAGTCAATTTTCGTCTAGTAAATGCTAATGTTGTTAGTGCTCTCAAAATTAGATATGTTGATGGTGCCGATACCTGGGAGGAAGTAAAGCCATAAATTCTAAACAAGGCCTCCAAGTCGGACAAATTACAGTCAGCTGTTGTTCTTACCTTAAACATTTAGCCATTAGTCACTACCCCAGCAGGTATGCGTTATGTTACTGTTTAATTTCTTCTTCCCACTCTGCAGCCCAATCTCTCAAAGGGTTAAGTGTGTTCATTAAGGACAATCCTAATTCTGTTAGTTTATAGCCTTCAGAAGTTGTATAAACCAATTTAGCTTCAGTTAACTGTTTAATTCTAGTGTTTAAAACAGAGGGTGACATACCGTCACATTGTTCCTGTAGCGCTCTAAAACTTAAAGAGGCAGTGTTTAACTCCCACATAATTCTCATATTCCACTTTCGACCTAACAGATCAAAAACAGCCATGATAGCTACACCCGAAGTAGATCCCCTTACTAATTTTTTAGGTAATGGAGTTGTCATAATTGTTGCGCTTCTAAAAAAGTAGCGCTATAGTCCGCTACGAAATAAGTAGCGATTGTATATTAATCAATTTAAAAAGCGAGAATTATATGTATCTAGTAGATATGAGTTTTACTGACATGGCGAAAATAACTCCGGAACTAACTGATAAGCATAAAACTTATCTTGAACAAGAATATAAAACAAACAAGCTAATGTTTGGTGGAAGAAAGGTGCCTCGAACGGGAGGAATACTTATTTCACAACATGATAATGAGCATGAACTTATTCAAGTAATGAACTTAGATCCTTTTGTTAAAAGTGGAGCTGTAAGTTATTCAATTACAGAATTTGTTCCTGTAATGGCTTCCAAAGCTTATCAAAATATCGTAGCCTAACAAATTGTTAAAAAAGAACAAAATGCAGTTAGCTGTTTTGTTCTTTAATATTTCAACCAACAAATTTTTTACCCCTACAGCCAATGCTAACTATGAAGCCCTTTATGATACAACTGAAGTATTAGAAATTGAAAATGGTAAAGTATCGGTCATTATAAAATACAGCGAGTAGTTCACGCAATGAGCCATACAAAAGCACGAAGAATAGTTGATTTTTCCGCTGGGTCGTTCATGTTAGTAAACAATTATTTACCTAATATTAAGGCGTTATAATGTGGAGAGGTTTTTATGTTAAACAAAGGAAGTTGTTTGTGTAATCGAGTTGAGTATGAAATTGATGGCGAGTTTGATGATGTACTAAACTGCCATTGTAGTATGTGCCGTAAACTACATGCCTCAGCATTTAGAACAAGAGCAAAAATTACAACGCAAAGCTGGAAAACGATTCAAGGTAGTAAATTTATTAAATTCTACGAATCATCACCAGGAGAACATAAAGGCTTTTGCTCTGAATGTGGTTCAAGTTTATTTACCAAATTTGATAATGCGCCTGATGTCTTAGGATTTCCTTTTGGCACTTTAGATACTGACCCTAAAGTTAAACCAACTCGGCACATTTATGTGGGGAGTAAAGCTAGTTGGTTTGAAATAACAGATGACTTACCTCAACAACAAGAATATGAGTAGAGTTCGTTATAAAAAGCTGCTCAAGCGGGGAAGTATCACAAAAATTAGTAGACTGTGCTCTGTTTCCCTTCATAATTTAAGTAAACTATTATCACCCTCTAAAGTGGGCGTTAGGTGCAATGGAGTTCACATGAGACTGCTACTAATTTTATCATTGTTTGCGTCATCTGTATCCGCGTCAGAATTTGACATAGATACTTATTCTACTTCTCTAGACTTTGCTCAAGTTAAAGATGTTTTGGCAACTCAAAAGCCAAGCGGTAATTGGTGTTTTGGTACTTCCGTTCGACATAATGACCAAGGTTGGGAGCATTATGCCAATGGGTGGGAAGTTATTGACTTTGACGGTAATCAACTTGGATACCGTGAACTTGCTCACCCTCATGATAATGAGCAACCCTTTACACGCAGCCAGTGTAATATCGAAATACCATTAGAGATAACTAGGGTTGTAGTGCGAGCAAAATGCAATAAACATGGGTTCGGAGGCAAACCTTTCATTGTTGAACTAAAGCCTCTTTAATTTGTGATTTTTCACTTATGATGGTCAATTTAGTAAATTTACTTAATAAACTAGTCAACAAACACTGAAATAGTGGGCGATTCGCTTCGCTCTATTTTATGCCTCTAGTTGCGTGCTATATGTTTGGAAGAGTCAGTTAATGAATCGAAATTTAGTAAATATAATAATTTTATTAGTCTTTCTTTCAGGCTGTGCTGAAAGAGTCATCGATATTAGTGATAACGAAGGAAAAATTGTAGGTGGTTGTAATGCGGGTTTTGATTGGCATTTATACGGGTTACAAGACTCTATTGATTATATGTTGTATGAGTGCGCTAAAGATTCAATTGCTAAGGGTTATACAATATCAGATGAAAGGTTGCTCACCATTGATTTTACACTTCCAGCACCGCCTAAAGATCAACTGTGGAACAAAAAGATAGCGATGAGTGAATTTCATAGTGGGAAAATTACCGAAAGGGAATTAGGCTATGTTCTTGCAGAAACAGAATATCAATACATCAGAGTCATATGGGTTGCCGAAGATGACTTAGCTAATGGCAAGATAACTCAAGCTGAATTTAATGAAATTGACAAAACGGCAAAACTCAAATGGCTTGGCGAATAATGTGTATAACAAGGACTTCAGGCGAAAAATAGACAGTTAGTTTGTGCGATTTTTTCACTTATTCGCGAGCCGATTAATCTAGTGTTAAAAACTTTCTATTTATTGGCGATTGTAAAATTTAAAAGAGTATTTAATGTCAAAAAAATATAATAACTTCTCAGAATTTTATCCTTTTTACTTAAGCCAACATGCCAATAAAACTTGTCGACGACTTCATTTTGTCGGCTCTTGTTCTATCATTTTACTTATGATCTCAGTTGCGGTTTCTGGTTATTTATCATTACTTTGGTTTATACCTGTCATTGGATATGGTTTTGCTTGGGTAGGGCACTTTATATTTGAAAAAAACAGACCTGCGACGTTCACATATCCAATTTATAGTTTGATAGGGGATTGGATCATGTTTAAAGACATGTTAATTGGAAAGATTAAGTTTTAATGATATGAATTGCAGATCTCAGCCTGCTTTAATACCATTTCAGCTTAACGTTTCTAACGCTTTAACAAGAGCATCTGTTTCACTCAGCATAAATAACCCTATACAAAGCTGCTAGATAAGTTAGCTGAGATAAATATCGAAAAAGAAATAAAGAGTAGTTGTGACACTCGCCACAATAACAAATTGTCTAATATATTTTTGTGGGAGTTGGCGAGATACATTAGCAGCGACATAACCTCCAGCTAGAGTACCGCATAAGACAATTGATCCTTCGTACCAGGCAATAACATCGTTATAGATAAAGAGCGCTATAGCAATTAGCGATACTGTTGATGAAATTAATAGTTTTAAACCGTTCATGGTATTGATATTCGTATGACCAGCTAATGCTAAATAGCTAAGTGTTATAATACCAAGCCCTGCATTGAAAAAACCGCCATAAGTCGACACACCAAAAAGTATGATTAACAGTAATATTCCACCGATAAAAGACGCATGACGATGATTTTCTGCCATTTTTTTTAAGTAAATATTAATTTTGCCGCCAAACACAAACAATACGGTAGCGAATAAAAGCAACCAAGGAATAGCTTCTTTAAATACATCTTCAGGTGTTTTTAATAATAGCCATGCACCAGCAATCCCCCCCATTAAACTGATTATTATTATTCTAAGTAGTTCTTGTTTATGTGCTGCAATGTCTTTCCTGAAAGCATAAGTACCACTCATATAACCAGCACATGATGCAAAAGTATTAGTAGCACTTGCTATGATAGGAGGTATGCCAACAAACATTAGCGCAGGGAATGTTATGAAACTACCGCCCCCCGCAATGGAGTTAATAACACCCCCCAACAGGCCTGAAAAAAAAAGAAAAACAAGTTCAAACAACATCGTTAACAACAAGCCTTTGAATGTATAATTTGGCTAGACGATAACACATTTGCATTGAGTTCGTTAGCTTTTGCATGTTACGTAAACGCATTGAGTAAACTTAACAGTTAGCTAAAGATAACGATTGTTACTGTTTATAATCGGCTGATATTGTAGGATATTAAATATTGCTGATGGCCTGCATATTACTTGAAAATGACCGCAATAGACGGGAGTAGATTTGCAAAGCAATTATCGAATTAGTAACCGTGTATTAATTCATTATTAGCCCTTTAATGTGGGCGTTTACTCTTAGAGGATATTCAAATGTCGGATAGTACGAAATCAGATGTAAAAGTAGGTGCCATTGAATGGTGTGATTTGACTGTTGGTAACGCCGTAAATGTAAAAGACTTTTATTGTAGTGTGGTGGGATGGGAATCAAGTTCTGCTTCAATGGGGGATTATGATGACTTCAATATTAACCTACCAAAGACTGGTGATACCATAGCAGGGATATGCCATGCTAGAGGTAGTAATAGTAACTTACCTGCCCAGTGGCTTATGTATGTTAGAGTTGAGGATGTCGCTGTAAGCGCTCAAAAATGTAGAGAGTTAGGCGGTGATATTTTGGATGGTCCACGTAAAATGGGTGCTGAAAATTTTTGTGTTATTAAAGATCCCGCAGGCGCTGTTTTAGCTTTAGTCTCCAGCTAATAGTAAAGGTTAAAAAGACCTGTGATACTTTTCTAAAGTTGGCTTACAGAAGGCATCGATAAAACAATGGCAATCGTTTCACGTTTAGCAGCTTTAACAAAACATTACTTATCTCCTGTAATGGACGATATCTACCCGTTCCACCTGAAGATGCTCGTTTCAAGAAGTCTGAGCGGTTCAGAATCAGCGCGTATTTTTTATTAAGGGTTATTCTCTTAAAAAGAAATGTAACGTAGAGTATGATTTGCTCAGACTTCCCAAAAGGGCTGGTTTAGAAACGCTTTATGCTGCGTTATTGATTTCGACAATAGAATAACTATTCTCTTAAACCAATGCCTTGTCTAAAGGCGTTTCTAATCCCAGTTGAATAATGCATATTCAAGTGGAACGGGTATAAATTAAGTAGGGTTCAATGAATAAAATCAATATCAGTGAAAAATTCAATCAGTTCAAAGAAGTCTGGACTCCTAAGGTTATAGCCGAGTCAAACGGCCAGCTAGTTAAAATAGCAAAAGGCAGTGGTGAGCTTGTTTGGCACAAACACGATAATGAAGATGAACTTTTTATTGTGTTTAAAGGACAACTTACTTTGCAGTTGAGAAATGAAAATATTGTACTGAATACGGGTGAGATGTATGTAGTTCCTAAAGGGGTAGAACATTGCCCAAAAGCTGAACCAGATACCCACTTTATGATGGTTGAGCCATCTTCTACTGCCCATACAGGCGAGCACCATACTGATGTAACCGTATCATCAGAAGAGCAGGAATGGATTTAGTACACAAAAAGTTATGTCATAGGGCATATCAACGGGCTGTGTTTTGCAAGGTCACACATACCATCAATATTACTAAAGCCATTAATATGGGCGTTATACCCAAGTGGTTTCAATGAAGGTTATCGTATCTGCATTATCATTAAATGATAGGGAAGACTGGGAATGTCTTTACCGTGAATATGCTGAATTTTATCAAGTTCCTATGGACCAAGAGATACTAGATACCGTGTGGTCTTGGATTTTCGATGAAAACAATAAATTTTATGCACTTGTAGCAAAAGATGATTCCGGTAAATGTTTGGGATTAATGCATTACAGAGCAATGCCGTCTCCGCTCAGGGGCAAGTTAGTCGGTTTTCTTGATGATTTATATGTTAAACCTGAAGTTAGAGGAGGTGGCGTAGTAGATGCCTTGTATAAAGCATTAAATAACTCTGCTTCAAATCATGATTGGCCTTTTGTTCGCTGGATAACAGCGGATAATAATTACAGAGGTAGGAGTGTTTACGATAAACTGTCTGATAAAACTCAATGGATAACATACCAAATGCCGATAGATCCTAGGTTATAATAAATAATTAATTATGAAAGGCAGCAGCATGCTGCGCTTTACATTTCCCAAATTGGAAATCCCCCTTTATAAATAACAAAATCTTTTGATTTGTTATAAGGCGAATATGAACATTACTGATGTAGAAAGAGATGCGTTATATAAGGTCATTCACTCACGTAGAGATGTGCGAAAGGACTTTATCTCCAAAGCTATTCCTGATGAGGTATTAGAGCGAATCCTTAAAGCAGGTCATCATGCTCCAAGTGTTGGTTTTATGCAGCCTTGGGATTTTATCTTGGTGACTGAAGAAGAGACCAAAAAGGCACTGAAAAAAGGCTATGAATCAGCCCGTGTTGAGTCTACACAGAAATTTTCAGAAGAAAAAAGAGCTGAATATCATAGTTTTAAACTCGAAGGTATCTTAGAAGCACCATTAGGGATATGTGTAACTTGTGATCGGGACCGTAATGGCCCTGTCGTTATAGGGCGGACAATAAAACCTGAAATGGATCTGTATAGTACGGTATGTGCAATTCAAAATATTTGGCTGGCGGCAAGAGCAGAAAACATAGGCTTAGGTTGGGTGAGTATTATTCACGATGAGGTATTGAGAGAAACATTAGATATACCAGCTAATATCGAAATAATTGCTTATTTATGTTTAGGTTATGTTTCAAGCTTTCAAGATAAACCTGAATTAGAAGCCTTCGGCTGGTTACCAAGGGAGGACATTAGCCAACTTATCCATAAAGAAAAATGGACTAAAAAGGCATAATGTTCCTAAAGGTTACTTAACTAACGACAACATCTCCTGTCTAGCGGAGGAATTTTCTCTCATTTCGCCTAACATTACCGATGTTGTCATTGATGAATTTTGTTTCTCTACGCCACGCATCATCATGCATAAATGTTGTGCTTCAATAATGATACCCACGCCAATAGAACCGGTGATATCTTGTATCGTTAATGCTATTTCTCTGGCTAAGTTTTCCTGGATTTGTAATCGTCTGGCATACATATCAACGATTCGGGCAAATTTTGAAAGCCCTAAAACTTTACCGCTAGGAATATAAGCTATATGGCATTTACCAATGAATGGAAGCATATGGTGTTCACACATTGAGTACAACTCAATATTTTTAACCACAACCATTTCATCTGCATCAGACGTAAATAATGCCCCGTTGACAACCTCATCAATATTTTGCTGATAGCCTTGCGTTAAAAACTCCATCGCTTTTGCAGCACGTTTAGGGGTATCGATCAGGCCATCTCTATTAATGTCTTCACCAATTGTGGCGATAATTTCTCGATAGTTATTTTCTATGCTCACTTTATTTATTCCTAGTGTTGATAATACTCGTTACCAATTAAAGTACCGAATTTGAGTGTGTGCTGAAAAAGATAAAGCACTCTGCAATATGTATTTTAATTGATAACGTTTATCAAGCGTTAGGTTATCGTTTTACAGCAGACCGTTTGCTTTTAATATTGACTCGTACACGCCATTATTTTTTATTTTCTCTAAGCCTTTATTAAAATCGGCAATGATCTTTTTATTTTTAGGGTTAGATAGTCCACTGGTAATATGTAATGTATTGCTCGACAGCGGAGTAGATGTAAATGAAATTTTATCTTTTAATTGTGGCGCTTCATTTTTTATAAAAGCACGCGCTACTATTTCATCCTCTAACGTGAGATCTATTCGGTTATGCACCAGTTTTTTCAAGTTATTAATAAATTTTGTCGTTTCAGGTTTATTGAAATTCATCGCATTTTTAAAGCTGTCTCTTATACACAT
>OJBR01000682.1_pt1 | contig 12915 bp, 7 predicted proteins | sample 1591161 | NCBI WGS metagenome assembly OJBR01 (sample SAMN05416803, study PRJEB24817) | seawater metagenome | isolation source: Sea water | place: Canada:Atlantic | collected 2013-07
AGCTTACATTGCCTATCATATGAATGAATCTCCCTATTTCTTTAGACAACACACAGCGGTTCACTTGCTGCTCTAAAATTATTCTAAGCACGAATATAGTTTTTAACTATTTGGTTGTACTTAGACTTTTGTATTAATCTACATTACTGGCAATATTTTTTCTATTGTTAATCGATAGTTAGAGTATAAGCAACATTTTCGGTAGCGACTAAGCTAGCGTGCTACTTCGGTTCTATGCTTTAAAGCCCACTTACGAGACAAAGTGTCTTTACTGAAATTGCTACAAAATCTAACCAGGTCTATATATGAGCAAGTTAACCATTGTTGAAGCGGCTGAAACGGCATTGAGAATTCTCGACGCTCCCAGCTCTGTTAAACAAGTCTACGCCAAAATATTAGAGCGCTCCCTATATAAGTTTGGAGCCAAGGACCCATTAAGTGTATTGCGAATTCAGATGGAGCGGCATTGTTTTGAAACATCCTGGATAAGTGATGCCAAAGTTAAGCGTTTCAGGAAAAGTGAAGATGGTTTATTCTCAAATATTGAAAGCGATGGGATGAAGTCCGATATAAGGAAGGTTCAGGAAGTAAAGCTAGACGACTTAACCTTAATTAATCAGCTAGCTAAAAAGTTAAAAAATAATACGGTTCGTCATATCATTGATCATCTTTATAGCTTGGAGCCGGAAGATTTCGAATTTTTCTGTCAAAGGTTTTTAGAACGTTATGGTTTTGAAAATATGGCTGTGACTAGCAAAGGACGGGATGGGGGAGTTGATGTAAAAGGGCACCTAGAGGTTGGTATTTCACAACTGCATGTGGCAGCACAATGTAAGAGGTATAAAAGAGGCAATAAGGTATCTAGACTTGATATCTCGCAGTTCAGAGGTGATATACAAGGGGAGTTTCAACAAGGGATTTTCGTAACGACAAGCGAATTTACTCGAGAAGCAAAAGACATCGCTTTTAAACGAGGATGTGTACCGATAGTCCTTATAGACGGTGAAACACTCGCGGAAATTATGATAGATAGAGAAATTGGAGTTACAAAAAATAATATTCCGATTTACGATTTCGAGATAGATCGTGTGTAATATGAGTTAACTATTTTATCCTCCAACTCTCACCAACACCACACCCATACCTCCAGCCACTACAGCGAACACTGCCAGAATTAGCGAAGTGTTTTTTAGAATGTCGCCGTCGCGGTTTTGCAAACCAAGAATAGCGGTTACTGCCACTATGTTATTGATGCACACCATGTTGCCCATGGCGGCGCCTACACTTTGTAGTGCCAATATGGTGGTTAAGGGTAATGACAGTTGTTCGGCAATGGTGGTTTGAATACCAGCGAAGGTTAAATTAGAAATAGTGGCCGACCCTGAAAAGAATGAACCTAGTGCGCCTAATAGCGGCGCGAAGAAAGTCCAGTTTGCGCCGGTAATTTGTGCTAAATGATGACCTATTTGGGCTACTGCCGCGCTGTTTTGGCCAGAACTGTCGCCAAGCATCATCATGTTCACAAAAATAAGCGCACCCAGCATGGCGAAAAAAGGCGTGCGCATGCGGGCAAGAGTTTGTTGGCCTGCTATTTTTAACGTATTTGGTTCTGCTTGTTGGCGAAATAGCCACAAGGTTACGCTGCCGGTTACCGCAAAAGGAATGATAGATGGAATATACAAAACGCTATGTTTCCAGGTTACCGCGGTATTTAAGATGTCGGTTAAGCTGGCCACTAAGCTTGTGCTTATGTGGAAAGTGCCTAAAAAACCTAGGCTAATGTGTAATGCAGGTTCGGTGGCTTGTAAAAGCGCTTTTAACCCTAGTTCCGGCAGGCGAGTTAAGACTAAAAGCAACACGGTGCCCCATAGCGGGAACGCGGCTTTTATTAGTGTTTTTAGTGGTACTGTTTTCGCTGGGGCTTGTTCGGTGGCTGCTGGTCGATTATCTGTTGGTCGATTTACTGCCTCTATTCCTATTTTATATTTCGCTAGCAACAGGGTAATGATTAAGCCAATTAGCCCGCCCAGCAACGAAGGGAATTCCACACCAAAATAGCTTAGCCCCAAATAGGGCAGGGTGCATGCGCAGGTGGAAAGTAGAATAAAAAGCAGGTTCTTTTTAATGTCGGCGGCATCGCTTACTACTAATCGCAATGCCAATATCACAATAACAGGTGCGGCTATGGTGTTAATAAGGGCTGCTTGCTGTGCTATTTCCCGCACGCTTTCTTGGGGAAGCTGCAACAGCGATAACCCAAACCATACAGGTGTGCCCATGGCTCCAAAAGTAACGGGAATGGTATTTAGCACTAAACAGAACAGTGCCACTCGTAAGGCGGGAAAACCAAGGCTGTAAAGTATGGGGGCGGCAATAGCGGCCGGTGTTCCAAAACCACTGGCGCCTTCAATTAGAAACATAAACGCCCAGCCTACAATCATTAGCTGGGCTACGGGGTTTTCGCTTACGCCGTCTAGCGATTTACGTAAAATAGCTAAAGCGCCGGTAATTTCCATGCATTTAAAAAGGAATATCGCGCCGGCGATAATAGAAAGCGGGGTAAGTGCCAGTAATGCGCCACTTATTACATTGGCATTCACTAACCTCGCGTCTTGTTTGAATATCAACAGCACCACAATATAAGCTACCAAAGCGCTTAAAGGTAGGGCTTTGCTAGATGGCATAGGGTTCTTTTTTACCATTAAGGTAATTAGCAAAATAAGAGGTAGGTAAGAGAACGCTAAATTCATCATAGTGATAAGGCTTCGCTTAATGTAAGCATCTCTATACTCTGCTAGTTGCTTGTTAACTAGTCAAATTATTAGCGCATATGAGTTACAGCGCAACTTTACCTCAAGCAGGCTCTACGTTGCCGGAGTGGCGCACAGGTTAAACGGGCGGGGGCATTGATAGGCCCAAGTGCTACAATCATTGATGCACGCCGCGACCCCATGTCATGCGGGTTCAGCATCTTCAAGCAGTTGTTTGCGGAACGGCTGGAATTTTGTTACAACCTTGAAGATATTGGAAAGTACTACAATAATTATGTTGAGCTTATGGCGCACTGGAACACAGTGCTACCAGGTAAAATTTTAAAGATGCAGTAATGGAAGCATTTTGAATCAGATTTAGGGCCATTAAGTACTTTGGTGTCAGCATTGACGTAGCCATTAATAGCCAAAGCTAGCTTATTTGCGGTACGGTACGACTTAGGTGTTATACTTTCGTATAATGCGATAGCCGTTGCAGTAACCCGAAAGGATGCATTGTGGTCAATAAAGTCTCCAAATCAGCACTCTTTATTTCTATTTTCTGCGTATTATTTATAGGTATCTTGGCGGTATTAGCCAATATCTTGTGGATAGAAACTAAGCGGTTTAGTCATGACGCTATCAGCCAACAATTCGATGTCCTGCATCAAAATTTTCAGAGCGAAATAAACCACGTCATATTGGATGCGCGTTCAATCGCTATTCAAGAAAGTAAAAGTACCCTTATTGTTGATTCACTCGTTGAAGGCGATGCTAAGCGGTACCTTACTGCACATTGGTCAGCACTGTTCGATGCGTACCCAAGTTTGCAGCAAATCCGTTATATTGCCCTTGATGGTAATGAACAACTACGGGCCGAAAAATCGTCCGGAAGCCTTATCTGGCGAGACACCCAAGACCTTCAAAACAAAGCAGATCGGTATTATTTTATTGAAGCTGTTGAATCATCAAAAGACTATTACATATCGCCCTTAGATTTAAATAAAGAGCGGGGAGTAATAGAACTGCCTTATCGGCCTACTATTAGAAGTGTTGCTAAATATCGCGTTGATGGCGAAGTTTTGGGTTTAATCGTACTGAACTTTGATTTACGTGAAGTATTCTCTCGCTTAAAAGAGCTGCAAACCGAGAGTGCGCATTGGTTAATTAATCCAGATGGATTCTTTTTAGCTTCACCGAATAACGCAGCGTGGGGTTGGCTGCTCGATAGGCCCAAGAACCAAGTAAGTATGCAATTTCCTGGCTTTGAAAAACGCTTTTATGGTGGCGAAGATGACGTGCCAGATAGGAAATTTACCAGTCGATTTAAACACGGCATTATTCCTATTGGTAAAAGGAATACTGATGACACTGACATTGAAGATGCTTACTACTGGTTAGTCATGGAAAAGCCAACAGAGGTTATAGCGTATTTGGAGCGAACCAAACATTTTATTGCTTTGGGCTTTGCGGTGGCGGCTTTGTTTTTAATAGGATTAGCGTATCTATTAATACGTCTGCTTAATCAATTGAACTTGGAAAAAGAGCTTGCCATAAAAGCAAAGAATAAAGCCAACAGTGCCGAAAAATCTAAAGCCGATTTTCTCGCCAGAATGTCACATGAAATCAGAACGCCTATGAACGGTGTGTATGGGCTCCTGCAAATCACACTGGGTGAGCGTAACTATAAAAAAATCAACGATAATATAGAGCAAGCTATCACAAGCTTTTCTTTATTAAGCCGAATTATTGATGACGTGCTCGATTTTTCTAAAATTGAAGCCGGTAAGCTCGATATGGTTGAAGCCCCATTCCGTTTAGATAGTTTGCTTAATCAAGTGGGCAAGATGATGGGGCGTGCGGCTTACGGTAAACATATTGAGCTGTGGATTGATGTTGATCCTAAATGCCCACAACATGTTGTGGGTGATGCCGTTAGGCTTAATCAAGTTATCAGTAACTTAATTAGTAATGCCATCAAATTTACCTCTCGTGGGGAAGTGAATTTAAGCGTAGAATTACTAAACGAAAACGAAGATACCGTTCAGCTAGGGTTTGAGGTTCAAGATACGGGTATTGGCATGACTGAAAAGCAAGCCAACCAAGTATTTGGGGCGTTTACTCAGGCTAGCCGCGACACCAACTCTAAGTTCGGTGGTACAGGCCTAGGGCTAAGCATTGCCAAGCAGTTAGTGGAAATGATGCACGGTAAGATTGGTGTAGTAAGCCAGCAGGGTAAAGGCAGTAAATTCCATTTTAATGTGTTGCTTAAAAAAGCATCGGTAGCGCAAGAAGACAGCTTAAGTGAGCAAGATGTTATGTCTTATCAGGCCATAGTGCTTACGCAAAATGTAAATGTAGAAACCGGCATTCAGCGCCAATGTTCTGTACTTGGGTGGCCGTCCTATGTGGCAAAAAGTGTTGAAGACTTAACTACTCATAAAGCGTCGAATAGCCTACCTAGGGTCATTATCATTGATGAAGCAATCTTAACTGTTATCAGTAAAGAAGCACTGGAAAGTTGGCAACAAGAACAAAAAGAAATTACCCATTTGGTTGTGGTCTCGCACAACAGAGAGAGTCTTGATAAAAATAGCTTGGTGCTATACGACGACCTTTTATATAAGCCATTCACACCATCTACATTGTACGATACGGTTATTTCGTGCAGCCAATCTATCGATGAATTAGCTGAAAAGCCCGAGGTTGAAGATAACGAAAAACTCTTGGCTAAAACCTTAATCTTGGTAGTGGAAGACAACCCAATTAATCAACAAGTTGCGGGCGCTATGCTTAAAAGTGCAGGGGCTGTCGTAAAATTTGCCGAAAATGGACAAGAGTGTTTAGATCTTCTTCTGAGTGGGTTCAAACCTCACTTAATATTAATGGATATGCAAATGCCTATTATGGGTGGTGTAGAAGCAGCTGAGCACATTCGCGCAAATGCTACCTGGGATAATATCCCTATTTTAGCCATGACAGCTAACGCCATGGAAGCCGACAGAAAGCGTTGTATCGATGCAGGTATGCAAGGTCATATTGTTAAACCTGTGGTGAAACAGGATCTTATTACCCAAGTAAAATCGAGACTTCCCGATAGTTAGTATTTTTTTTCAGTGATGGCTGAAGGCGCTAAATTCTTTGGCCAACCAACTTGCCCTATTTATATTCTGAAGAAAGCAAAAATCTGATCAATTTTTATTAACAGGTAAATATTAGCATTATTGTAAATGCTAATAATTATCATTTGTGATCCTTCTCTACTTCCGTATAATCCTCTGCGACTAAAAACTAAACCAAAATCACTGTAGAGAACACAATGAAACTGACCACACTCTTTGCGCTTACCCCTGTAGCGCTCGCTTTCTCAATTAACGCTCAAGAAACTCAAACAGATACTGCAATTGTAGAAGAGTCGCAGGTTGAGAAAATTCACATTGTTGGTGTACGTCAAAACCGCGTAAGTCGCGGTGCGACTGGCTTAACAATGGAGCTAAGCGAAACACCTCAGTCAATTAGCCTTATCTCTGAAGCGCTAATGCAGTCGTTTGGTGCCTACAATGTTAACGATGCACTTAAACTTGCACCGGGTATTAACGTAGAAGAGTGGGAAACCAACCGTACAAACTACACAGCCCGTGGTTTTGAAATTAAAAACACGCAAATTGATGGCGTAGGATTACCTAACGACTGGGGAATTGTCACCGGTGCGCTTGAAGCCTACGGTTATGAAAAAATTGAAGTTATTCGTGGTGCCAATGGCCTGCTAACCGGTGTAGGTAATTCATCGGGTACATTAAACTATGTACGTAAACGCCCCACCAATGAAGAAGGCGGTGAAGTGACAGTGAGTGCAGGGTCGTTTGATTTTAAACGCTTGCAGGCGGATTACTCTACTTTGCTAACCGAAGATGGCCGTTGGGCTGCACGTTTTGTAGGTGCTATAGAAGATAAAGAATCTTACTTAGATGGCTTAGAGAACGATCGCACCTTTTTATATGGCGTAGTAGATGGGCAACTTACCGATAACGCCACCATTACGTTGGGCTACTCTTACCAAGATGCCAACACCGATGGAAACAATTGGGGCGGGTTAGTATTTAATTACACAGACGGTACACAAGCTGAGTGGGATGTGAGTGATACCACAGCGCAAGAATGGGCAATGTGGGACACAGAAAACACCAATGCCTTCGTTGAATTCGACTATATTTTCGATAACGACTGGCAAGTGAAAGTAAGCTACAACTATCGCGGCTACGAAGAACAAGATAAGTTGTTTTATGCTTACGGTACTATCGATAAAGACACGGGCTTAGGTTTAGTAGGCTGGCCCGGTCGTTATGATTCAGACATAGATTCAAACTTAGTAGAAGCGCGTACCTTTGGTACTTTCGAGCTCTTCGGCCGTCAACATGAAGTGAACGTTGGTGTAAGTCATGCCTCTAGTTCCGACACCATGTATCAATACGGTTTCGACTATGCTAATACGCCTGCCTATGGCGCAACGCCAGCGTTCCCATATGCATTTGATGCCATTGCCGAACCAGACTGGTTTGACGCGGTGCTGTATTCTGATATTGAACAAGATCTTACCCGCTATTTTGGCTCTACCAAAATAAGCGTCACCAATGAATTGTTTGTTATTGCGGGCTTCAACGCAATTGATTTTGAGCGCAGTGGTAACAATGCGGGCACCACTATCGACAATGAAGAAAGTGAAGCTAGCCCGTATGTTGGGGCGACCTATGCGGTAACTGAAAACATCAATACTTATGTAAGCTATTCAGATGTGTATCAGCCTCAAGAGCAATACGACTTGTCGGGGCAATTTTTAGCACCCACTAAGGGCAAAAACTTCGAAGCAGGTGTGAAAGCGCAGTGGTTAGACGACGAACTATTAACGACCTTCGCATACTTCACAGCAGACCAAGAAAATCTTGCTGCTTTTGCGGGTATTAACCCAGAAAACCAGCAGTACTACTACGAAGGTGTTACGGTAGAGTCTGAAGGGTTTGAGGTGGAAGTGGTCGGTCAAATTACTGATGCATTGCGTGTTCAAGTATCGTATACCGCAATTGATGTGGAAGATGAAGCGGGCAATGATGCGAACCTATGGGCTCCACGTGATGTAGTGACTTTCCAATTGGGTTATGAACTACCAGCTGTACCAGCACTTACCGTTGGCTTAGGCGGCAGATGGCAATCTGAAATCAGCAACACCGATTACAACGTAGAGCAGGGCAGCTACTTCTTAGCAAATGCCTATGCAACCTACGCGGTAACCAACGACCTTACCTTGCGTGCAAACATCAACAATATTTTTGACGAAAAATACATTACTAGCCTACATACTATAGGCTTTTATGGTGCACCAGTGAATGGTTCTGTGAGCCTAACTTACGCATTCTAAAATGTAATAGAAAGAACACTAAAAAGCGCCTTCGGGCGCTTTTTTTATGTAGGTGTAACTTAGCGAAAACAGTAACATGGCAAACCTGTGGCTAGTTCAAAAGATGTCAGCGTGTTGTTGCACGGTATCGTTCAACCAATCTAAAAATACATTCACCCTGGCTAAGTGCCTTACATCGCGGTGAGTTGCCAGCCAAAAGGTACGGGTAATGTTTATTTTATCTTGCAGTACCGGTTGTAGTTCATGGGCATTTTTGGCAATAAAATGAGGCAGAATACCTACACCTGCTTTGTTTCGTAGCATTTGAAATTGCGCATTAATACTGGTGCTTTTAAGGGCGTGAAGCGGCGAAAGTAGCGATTCTTCAATGAAGTTAAGTTGGGGTGCATAAATTAAATCGGGCACATAACTGACCAAGTTGAAGGGGCTTAGTTGTTCGATAGAGCTAGGGGCGCCATGCTCTGCTACTAGATCTTCGTGCATGTACAAATTTAAGCGGTAGTCGGTAAGTCTTTTAGTGTACAACAGGCCTTTCGTGGGTTTTTCTAGCAAAATGGCAATATCGGCTTCCCGTTTATTGATATTCAAAAAGCCACTGTTTGCCACTAACTCCACACAAATAGCGGGGTAGCGCTGCTTAAATTCAGCCAACGCTGGGGCCAATACCCAAGAACCAAACCCTTCCGATGCACTGACCCTTACTGTGCCGGAAAGCTCCTGACGCTCGTCGGTTAAATCATTTTTCGCTTCTAAAATGTGTCTTTCTGCATGTTCAATATAGTGCACTAAGCGCTTACCGTGATCGGTAAGTAAATAGCCTTTGTTACTTAGCTCAAACAAGTTGCAATTAAGGGCTGTCTCCAGCCTTTTTACACGGCGAATAAGCGTAGTTGCATCAAGATGTAAGTTTCTGGCAGCAATGCTAATTTTTCCATTTCTGGCAAGGCCAAGAAACAGTCTTAAGTCATCCCAATTCACGTGATTACCTTTTTGACTTGCTGCAAAAATGCAGCACTGTGCTGTAACTATATTGACTTGCAGTTTTTAACGCAAGGTTTCAAAATTGTAAATAATCTGTTTTATTTTTTAGTTGTCGAGGTAGGCCATGAGAACCATAACGCACTTTATTGAAGGCAAAGATTATATTGCTGAAGGCGAGCGTCTCGCCGATGTATTCGCCCCTAACACGGGTAAGGTTCAAGCCCACGTTACGCTGGCTACCGTGGAAACGGTAAACCACGCTGTTGAAGTAGCCCAAAAAGCCCAGCGCGAATGGGCCGCTACAAACCCTCAACGCCGCGCACGTGTCATGTTTGAATTTAAACGCCTTGTTGAGCAAGACAAAGACAGGCTTGCCCAGTTGCTATCAAGCGAACACGGTAAAGTGCTATCTGATGCCCAAGGCGATATTCAACGAGGACTAGAGGTTATTGAGTTTGCGTGCGGTATTCCTCATGCACAAAAAGGGGAATACACCGATAGCGCAGGGCCGGGTATTGATGTGTATTCCATGCGCCAGCCCTTAGGTGTAGTGGCGGGGATTACGCCGTTTAACTTCCCAGCAATGATACCCATGTGGATGTTTGGCGTAGCCATTGCCTGCGGGAATGCCTTTATTTTAAAACCTTCAGAGCGGGATCCGTCGGTACCTGTTGAATTAGCCAAGCTCATGCTACAAGCAGGGTTGCCTAAAGGCGTATTGAACGTGGTACATGGTGACAAAGTAGCGGTTGATGCGCTGCTCGACCATCAAGAGGTAAAAGCGGCCAGCTTTGTGGGCTCATCTGTCATTGCCAATTATGTTTATGAACGTGGTGCTCGAGCTGGCAAACGTATTCAAGCCATGGGCGGCGCCAAAAACCACGGCATTGTGATGCCAGATGCTGATTTAGATCAGGTGGTGGCTGACTTGGTGGGCGCAGCGTATGGGTCTGCGGGCGAGCGATGCATGGCATTGCCTGTGGTGGTGCCAGTAGGTGAAGGCACCGCAGAAAAGCTTATCGACAAACTTATTCCAGCCATTAAAGCTATTAAAGTAAGCCATTCAGAAGATAAGTCGGCGCACTACGGCCCTGTGGTAACGGCTACCCATAAGTCACGTATTGAAGAATATATTGAACTTGCCATATCGGAAGGTGCGAATCTTATTTACGACGGCCGCACGTCGCAAATACCAGAGCACACCAATGGCTATTTCATTGGGCCCACATTGTTCGACAATGTAACGGCAGATATGCGCTCTTATCAGGAAGAAATCTTCGGGCCAGTACTACAAATTGTGCGCGCCACAGACTTTAACCATGCGGTATCGTTGGCGAGCGATCATCAATACGGTAATGGCGTGGCCATTTACACCCGAAACGGCCATGCCGCCAGAGAGTTTGCACAACGGGTGAACGTGGGCATGGTAGGTATTAATGTGCCAATTCCCGTCCCTGTTGCCTATCACACCTTCGGTGGTTGGAAGCGTTCAGCCTTTGGCGATACCAATCAGCACGGCATGGAAGGGGTGAAATTCTGGACCAAAGTGAAAACGGTTACTCAGCGGTGGCCTGATGGTTCTGATACTAACGACAATGCGTTTGTTATTCCTACTATGGAATAAGCTGTGTCCATCGACATAAATCGGAGTGAATAATGACTAAAAATATTGCGTTTATTGGCCTAGGCAATATGGGCTCGGGCATGGCTAAAAACCTAGTGAAAAACGGGTTTAGCGTATTGGCGTTTGATTTAAGTAGTGATGCTATGGCCATGGCAAAAGAGAATGGTTGTGAATTAGCCGAGTCTGCTAAGCAAGCCGTAGAGTGCTGCGATGCAGTGGTAACCATGTTACCGGCTGGCAAACACGTTAAGGGCATATACGAAGAAACCGTATTGCCCAATGCAAAATCAGGTACCTTGCTGTTAGATTGTTCAACCATAGATGTGGCCACTGCAAAGGAAGTCGGCGGCATGGCAAAAACGCAGGGCTTGCTTATGGTAGACGCGCCAGTATCTGGCGGCACCAAGGCTGCAGGCGGCGGTACCCTTACTTTTATGGTGGGGGGCGAAAACACTGCCTTCGAACAGGCAGAAAAAGTACTTTCAGCCATGGGTAAGAAAATTATTCATGCGGGAGAATGTGGGGCAGGGCAATCCGCTAAAATTTGCAATAATATGCTGCTAGGTGCCAGCATGATTGCTACCTGTGAAGCGTTTCAACTAGCTGAAAAGCTAGATTTAGATCCACAAGTATTTTTCGATATTGCGTCGAATGCGTCGGGGCAAACATGGTCGATGACCAGCTACTGCCCAGTAAAGGGGGTAGGCCCAGCGAGCCCCGCGGATAATGACTTTGCCGGTGGTTTTGCCGCAGCGCTTATGGTGAAAGATTTGACCTTAGCCATGCAGGGCGCTGAGTCTGTGGGAGCAAAAGTGCCTATGGGAGAAAGAGCTGCCGAGTTATATCGGGCGTATTGTGAACAAGCACAAGAAAACGGTGGGCTAGATTTTTCTTCTATTATCAAAACCCTTTAGCTCAACGCTTCTATCTTTAGGATTTTAGCTAAAAAGCTTTGCTTAAAACTTGATTATTCAAGGTGTAAAAAAGGTGCAAGAAAGGTAGAGGCGACTTTCATTTTTTGCACCTTTATCAGGTTCGATATTCTTTTACTTTCCATACAAATATCCTCGCTTACGCTTCTAAGCAACATCTGTTTAATAAACTTCAGCTTACTAATAGCTCAACACTACGTTTTGTTGATTTAGAACAAAGATGCTTCTTTCCCAATAGGTAAAATGGGTAGTTCATCTAGTAAGCCAAATAATTGATTAAATCACGGGGGCAGCTTATGCGTTCCCCACACCGTGAAACTACTCGCGCTTCTCAGGCAGCGAGATTCATTACACAGGAAGCGTTGCCGTGAAGACAGTGAAGAAGACCCCCTTCGTTTTAGTTCTTTTGTTGATGGTATTGTTAGTGCTTGGCTATAACGCCTTATTCGGTGACGCCGAACAAGAAGATGTGGTGTCGAGTAATGGCCGAATTGAAGCGATTGAAATCGGTATAGCTGCCAAGGTGGCAGGAAGAGTAGAAGCTATTTTTGTAGATGAAGGCGAGCAAGTAGAAGAGGGAATGCTAGTCGCCAAGCTTGATACCACGACTATTCAAGGCCAACTTCGTCAAGCCAATGCACAGCGCGTGCAGGCGCAAAGTGCAGTAGCCGCAGCGCACATGGCCATTGCACAGCGTGAGAGCGAAAAGGTGGCTTTACAGGCCGCGTTGCTTCAAACCGAAGCGGAACTAAAAGCGGCAGAAGCCCATGCAAGACGCACCAATGAATTATCAAAAACCGGTGCGGTCTCGAAACAGCTAGCCGAAGATAACTTAACCACGGTAGAAAGTGCAAAGGCCGCAGTGAATGCTGCTTCGGCAAGACTTGCTGCCGCAGATGCTACCATTGAAGCCTCTAAATCTCAGCATTTATCAGCCCAAGCGGCGGTAACGGCAAGCGATGCTACCATCGCGCAAATTGAATCTGAAATAGACGATATGTTATTAAAAGCGCCGCGCAACGGGCGTATTCAATACCGTGTTGTGCAACCTGGTGAAGTAGTGGCCGCGGGTGGACGTGTGCTAAGCCTTGTAGATTTAACCAATGTTTATATGACATTTTACTTGCCTGCTACTCAAGTAGGGCGACTTTCTATTGGCTCTGAAGCACGTATTGTTTTAGATCTGTCTCTTATACACATCTCCGAGCCCACGAG
>OJBR01000688.1_pt1 | contig 12817 bp, 11 predicted proteins | sample 1591161 | NCBI WGS metagenome assembly OJBR01 (sample SAMN05416803, study PRJEB24817) | seawater metagenome | isolation source: Sea water | place: Canada:Atlantic | collected 2013-07
CGAGATCTAGTACGGTCTCGTGGGCTCGGAGATGTGTATAAGAGACAGGTTTATTGTTATGGCCTAGTTTGTCCAATCATTACTTTTTGCTGTAAAAAGTGGTCACTAGATGAAACGCAAAGATATAAATCAATGCTAAAAGTAGCGATTTTGTATATCCCATTTACCTTCCTTTTTATCTCACTAATGATCGGAACAAGGCACCTAGCCTACTTATTAATTGAGGGTAGGCTTTGGGATAATGGTGACTTACTTACAAGATATATCTATGAATACCCTAAAACGATAGGTTTCTATTGTGCCGTCGTGTTTGGCGCTTATACTAAGATTTATTTTGAAACATACCAAAAAGAGCAAAGTCACGCGGCAAAACTCAACGAGCAATTACTCACCGCACAAATAACTGTTTTAAGAAATCAGTTACAGCCTCATTTTTTGTTTAACACCTTGAATCTTATTTCTAGCACTATGTATCAAGATGTCGATAAAGCCGATTCAATTATTATGCGTTTAGGGAGTTTACTGCGTTATTCATTAGCCGCAGAACAAAAGCCTTGGGTAACCTTTAATGAAGAGCTACAGGCTATGACTTCATTTTTAGAAATAGCGCAGTTACGTTTTGGTGATAGATTATCGACAAAAATAGACGTTGAACCACAAGTAGAGTCCGTTTTGATCCCTGCAATGTTACTACAGCCATTACTCGAAAATGCCGTTAAATATGGTATTGAGCCATCTGATGATATGGGCGAAGTTCACCTTAAAGCCTATAGTGAAGATGGGATGCTTTGTATTACTATAATGAATCCATTGCTCGAATATACTAACCAACAACCTTCTTTTGGTATTGGTTTACAAAATACCAAAGATAGACTAGCACTGTTATATGGTAACTCGGCAGACGTTTCACTCATTCAACAAGATAACAATGCCATCGTATTAACCGTGACTTTACCTATGCGATAACCCCAACAGAACTTCCTTTAGCAGCATATTAAAACACTGCTAAAGGTATTTGTCTTTGTTAGGATAAGTTATCAATGCCCTACTCTTTTTATAGGTTAATAATATGTCAGAACTCGCTCAAGTCTCTAGCTCATTCAAGGTACTTGTTGTAGATGATGAACCTGCTGCACGTCAAAAGCTTATTCACTTTCTAAAAGAACACAGTGATTTTGAAGTCGTTGCAGAAGCGAGAAATGGTGTGGAAGCACTAGAGTGCATTGATAAGTTTACCCCATCATTGATCTTTCTAGATATTCAAATGCCCAAACTTGATGGCATTTCTGTCGCCAGCAATTTAGAATTTAATAAAGAAATTGCCATTGTATTTGTGACTGGTTTTAATGAATATGCGATAAGAGCATTTGAGTTAAATGCGGTTGACTATCTCCTTAAACCCTATGACAAGGCTAGGTTAGCTAAAACACTTAATCGCTTTCGTGAATTTTCTGGAAAAACTCAAGACTTTGATATTCCAAAGCTTGTACAAGAGTACCGAGCAGACCAGCACTACCCCAAAACATTACTATTTAAAGCTGAAGGCACAATTGAAGTAGCGCAAGCAGATGAGGTCCAATGGATTGAATCTTCGGGCAACTATATAAAAGTTTGCCTTGAAAGAACGGCATTTATTGCCAGACAAACATTAACTGGCGTACAGAGTCAGTTAGACCCCACTATTTTTGTACGCATACACCGTTCGCACGTGATCAATATTAATGAAGTTATTCAAGTGACTCCCATTAGTAAAGGTGATCATACATTACAACTAAGATCGGGAACTGAACTAAGGTTATCTCGAGCTTACCAAGAGAACTTCTTTAAGGTATTCAACCTTAACTCAATATAAAATGCATTAAAAATAACGTAAAAATCATTAAAAACTTTCAAAGAAAATCCATGATTATTTGAAGTGATATCTTCAAGCTCGATTAGCCCCTGCCTACTACTTATTGATTGTTATGTCCCCTGAACACTCAAACAACCCGACTCATCCCTGTCATATTTATTCTCATTCACCGCTTATCTAGACTTGTGCTTTAAATTAAATTATGGGAATTGAAAGGGGTAAAATTAGCACTATGTTGCTCTAAATTCTGACCATCAGGATGAAAAATTTAGTTTATATTATTTAATCTTCACAGCGGTGACAAAGGGTGTGTTGCTGACACAATCGATAATTCCAATAATGACCGCCTGCAATTACCGTCGATCCCACTAGGGTAAGTGCCTTTTCCCAAAATTCGTTACTTATCCATACTGCGAGAACTAATAGAATTAATCCCAAAAAGCCAATAAATAGTAATCTATAACGTTTATGCTGCTTACAGCCCATAAATAGTGCGTAAACACTTGTCGGAAGAACAATTATTACCATCCAAGTATGAAACGCTTCATTGTTGAGTTGTAATACCATAAAACTTGGTAGTAATAGCAATAGTAAAGGCAAAGCTAAACAATGAATAGCGCAAGCAATTGATAGCGTAATTGCCATTTTATCAGTAACATTTTCTATTTTTATCATCTTTTAACTTCCTGACCACTATAGGTCTTTTTTATAATCTGTTTTTTAATAATCATAAACGCATTATTTTACGTTCCGCACTCAGTGTCACGACACCTTGTTTTGTAGCTGTTATCCACATCGCACGAATTTTCTTAATTCCTGAAAACTGTTCAAAAGCAAGTACAGTAATAGCTGATAACGTTGATGTTTCTTCACAGTGATAGCGATAATTTGCAACGACTTGGCTGTGATTTTCATGACTTGTATCTTGAACGCTATGAGTATCATGTGATTTTTTGTTGTGTTTCAGCTGATGTTCATGCTTATTTTCATCAAGTTTTATTAAACCTGATACATCAATCGCGGTATTAATGAGCATACAACCACCACCTGAGAAAGAAAAAAGTGCTGCGGCATTACTCAGTAATGCTTTAGCATTATTAACAATGGTAATCTCCTCTTTGTTACTTGCCTTATGCTCAAAACCAATGAGATTGACCGTTGGAGAAATCAACTGAATATCCACTATTCCTCCTTCAATCGCCATCGTCATTTCAGATAAACCATGTACATGGGCATTTAAGCTAGTGCCTTGTTCGTGCTGATTTTTTGCATGAACGTTTTGACCTAATAAAAAGACATTTAGTAGTATTATATTTAACAAAAATGATACTAACTTTTGTATTTTCATTTTTAAACTTCCCTTCACTAACAATATTTAATCGTTAATAAAATCAAGGGTTAATAATAAACGACGTTCATTTAGTAAACCTTCTGGCTGAACGGGTGAGCGATGTACTAAACCAGCACCTTCATTATCATGCCAAAACTCACCTTTGAGTAAGGCGACATCACCTTCGCTCAGTTGACGAATATCATCAGAGCTATCAAAAAGACCTGATTGTTCATCTGATTTACCTTGGTTTCCCGCACCTAATTTACTGCGGTCAACCAACTGATGAGGTAGCCACTCGGTGGCAATGCCTTGATATGTTGTTACCAGTCGACACGGAATTCGATCAAAGTGGAATCTGGGGCACATAGCACGATCGAGTGCCGTTAATCGTAATCCAGCCTCTTTGAGATCAAACAAACAGCAAAACATATCAACCAATAGTGTTATGTCATCGCTCAACCTCCTCACAGCGCTCGTCTCACCTAACGCATTACAAAGCGTAGCATGGACAGTTTTTACGTTAACTGCCTCTGCAATTTTTACTCTTACACCCGTTTTTAAAATTTCATCCACAGCCAGCACTAGTTTGTCAGACAATTTACGTTGCCAAATAGCAATATTGGTGTCATCGCGATAAATATCGGTAAATGACTCAGGCGAGTCACTTTCACTGGCACGTTTTGTCAGTGTTTCAGGTAAGAGTAGACTTGTTGATCGACTTTCATTAATAGTATTTATTGTATTCACGCGCTTTCACTCCACTCTGGAAACGGATCACTGAGTGTTGCCCAGTAATTTTTCCCTTTGAGTAATTCATCATCTGACAACAGGCATTCATTGAGTGCATGAGTCATAGCCCCTTGATCAAGTTGCTGACCAATAAACACTAACTCTTGACGCATATCACCAAAAGGCTCAACCCACTGTTTCTGTATAGCGTTCAATGACTCTTCATCGGTAGGCCAGTCTTTTTTGGGCACCGATTTCCAGAACATAGCAGCAAAACCATAATGAGCAATGCCACCTGCCTGATTCCATTGACCTGAAAATTGGGGACGAGTGGCCAACCAAAAATACCCTTTGGAACGAATTAATTTACCAAATTTTTCAGTGTCATGAAGAAAGTGATAAAATTTCTCAGGATGAAACGGACGGCGAGCAAGAAAACTAAAGCTACTAATCCCATATTCTTCGGTTTCAGGAATGTGTTCACCTCGCATCTCCTTCAGCCACCCTGGCGCGCTCTGGGCGCGTTCAAAATCGAACAAACCAGTACTCAGCACTGCATCAATATCGACTTGACCTTGAGTAATAGGGCTGATTCGGGCATGGGTATTAAGCGTTTTCAGTATCGCTATTAGGCGATCAATATCAGAAATATCAACCAAGTCGGTTTTGCTAATCAAGATGACGTCGGCAAATTCAACTTGGTCAACGAGTAGATCAGAGACACTACGTTCGTCTTCTTCCCCTAACGACTCTCCTACTTCTTGTAAAGAAGATGCCTCTTCGTAATCCTTTAAAAAATTTACCGCATCAACAACCGTAACCATAGTATCCAGTGTTGCCACATCTGATAATGAAATACCGTCCTCGTCGGAAAAAGTAAAGGTTTCGGCTATCGGCAATGGCTCAGAAATCCCCGTAGATTCAATAACTAAGTAATCAAATCGCCCATCTTGTGCTAATTTGGTAACCTCTAAGAGAAGATCTTCACGCAATGTACAACAGATACAGCCATTACTCATTTCAACAAGCTTTTCATCGCTGCGGTTGAGAGATACTTCGTTAGCAACCGTAGCTGAATCGATATTGACTTCACTCATATCATTAACGATGACAGCCACTTTTTTACCTTGACGATTATTCAAAATATGGCTTAGTACTGTGGTTTTTCCGGCACCGAGAAAACCCGATAGAACAGTAACCGGTAACTTATTTTTGTGAAGCATGAGAGCACTCTCTGTTTTTATACCCAAACTACATGAAGATGCAGGTTTCAGCTGGAATTAGAAACGTCTTTAGGCAAGGCATTGATTGAAGAAAATAGTTATTCTATTGTCAAAATCAATCACGCATCTTCAAGTAGCTTGGGTAAATCATTAAAATTGACTAGAAGAACCATCCAGACATTAAGCCATTATGTTATAACATCACAATTACTTAATAAAGCATTATTGTGATGTTATAACAATCAAACGTTTTGATTAATTTATTTTTGAGAGAACCTTAAAGGTAATTGTATGGCATTGCTCTGATGAGAGATTGATCTAATGAATTAGTAATTAAGTGGCCAGCCGTTATCGTTAGTGATAATAGTGAGTATCTAAAATTTACGTACCCTTAATCTTCGTAAAGATAAGCCTTATTAAGCTGCAAACTATATGCTGATTTTCCTAGGAGGCTATCTGTTGTATCAATTCTTAAAACCCCTTCAAACCAAAACGCGTCGTATAACGAGGTTATTTCAATACCCGCCGACGATTTTACGAAGATAATTTGATTTGGCGGCGGTGGTGGCATATGTAAGCATGATCCAAAGTAGGGAACAATAAAGAATTGCGTTACCCGTTGCTTTTCATCTGTTTCTAAAGGCACGATAAAACCTGGAAGTCGAATGCTGTTACCATCAAATGTCTCTACAACCCTTGTTGATTCTAGCGCCTGTTGATACCTTTTTGCTGCTGCATCGTTTGGACTAACTTCTTTTAAGGACTCCATATTATCGTTTTCTGATTGATCTTCTATATCAAACAAAAAGTCTGGCGGATTAAGTAATACCGCTAAATCATCAGCCGGGATTAATTCGGTCCATTCTATGTCGGTATGCTCAACCTGTGCTCTTACCGTTAAACTAAATATTAATACCACTAGCACAAGGATTATTGAGCATAAAACACATCGGCTATTCATTTTATCCAAATCACAAATTGTCTTTCCACTCAAATCAGTAATGTTATAACATAACACAAACTAGAAGCAGATAGAAATACCTATGCTGTGATTATCGAAGGTGAATAAGGTTTGTCAACACTTGCTATCAACTTACAAGATATGCACCACCATTATAAAGATACCCCTGCTAGTTATGCTGGATTGTCTATTGCTCAATGGCAAGTCGATATCACTGAACGTGTATTCTTACATGGGAACTCTGGCTCAGGGAAAACTACGCTTTTAAATTTATTGTGTGGCATTTTACTACCAACGTCAGGCAGCGTTAGTCTATTCGATCATAATATCAGTGCGCTATCAAACAGCCAGCGGGACTTATTTAGAGCAAAAAATATTGGCGTGGTATCTCAAAAATTTAATCTTATCCCGTATCTATCGGTGCTTAAAAACATTCAGCTCGCAGCCTACTTCGCCAAAAATTCAAGGCCTGATGTGAATTCTGACGTGCAAACGTTGCTTAACGCATTACAGTTACCCAGTAATATTATACACAGACAAGTTAACCAATTGAGTGTTGGACAGCAGCAACGCGTCGCAATTGCCCGCGCTCTGATTAATCATCCACGATTATTATTAGTTGATGAACCTACCTCGGCACTCGATGCATCGGCAAAAAATGCATTTATGGACTTACTTATGCAGATCTGTGACAACACTAAAATCACGCTTATTTTTGTCAGTCATGATGCCTCCTTGTTGCATCATTTTGATAGTAACCTCGACATTACTACCTTGAGTAAAGCTGAGGAAACCATGTCATTATGATATTACTTTCTGTTGCCTGGCATAGCTTATTAAGCCGAAAAAAAACGGCCATCTTGACCTTAATATCATTAACCATCAGCATTGTAGTATTGCTAAGTATCGAACATATTCGCCTGCAAGCAAAAGAAAGTTTTAATCGTACTATATCAGGCGTAGATTTGATTGTTGGCGCGCCTAGTGGTCAATTAAACTTATTGTTATATTCTGTTTTTAGAATGGGCAGCCCTGCCAATAACATTAAGTACACGAGCTTTACCATGCTCGAAAAGCGACAACTAGTTGACTGGGCTATCCCTATTTCTCTTGGCGATTCTCATCGTGGTTTTCGAGTTATTGGCACAAATAACAGCTATTTTACTTATTATCGCTATGGTAAAAAACAGTCATTGCAATTTGAACATGGCAGTAAATTTTCATCCTTATTTGACGTAGTTATCGGTGCCGATGTTGCAAAAGAACTTAATTATAATTTGGGCGATGAAATAATTATTGCTCATGGTATTGGCAATACAAGCTTTACCAAACACGAGCAAACAGCTTTTGTAGTAAGTGGTATTTTAGCAAGCACTGGCACGCCCGTTGATAAAAGTGTTCACGTAAGTTTAGGTGCCATTGAAGCGATCCACTTACCGCCATCAGCATTAAAAAAATGGCTAACAAATCCAGAAAAAACACCACCCGTACCTAAAAGTATTACGGCTGTTATGCTTAAGCTAAAAAGTAAATTATCAACATTTGGATTACAGCGAGAGATTAATAACTATCCAACAGATAGATTAATGGCAGTTTTGCCTGGTGTTGCCATGACAGAGCTGTGGAGTTTGATGGCAACCGTTGAAAATTTGCTGCGCGCCATAGCGGTGCTAGTGCTTATTTCATCCTTGTTTGGACTCACAACTATGTTGTTGGCCTCAATGAACGAGCGTCAAACAGAAATAGCAGTATTACGCATGTTAGGGGCTAGTCCTGTTACCCTATTACTGCTAATTTTGTTAGAAGCCGTTATTTTAGTAAGCCTAGCAATCATCATGTCAATAGTCGTACTAACACTCGCACTTTATAGTCTTGAGGCATGGTTGGCTGCTGAATTTGGTTTGTTTTTAAGTGATGATATTTTTACCATGGAATTGATGGGATTAATCTCCATGATATTTATCGCAACATTGATTGTGCCTTTGTTGCCAGGAATAGCAGCATATAAGCATGCTTTACACGCTCAACTTTCAAGTCATTAAGCATTGAACACTGTCTGATTTCTCAGACAGTGTTTTTGTAGCCTAAAATTTTATAAAATTAATCTTCTACGCGAACGACCCAAACATCATGTTCGTCTGCATGAATGATTTGTAGCAAAATTTGATAGCCCGACTTGGCATTTAAATGTACGTACTCTATTGAAGTTTCAAACTCTTATTCTGAAAAGAAGTACTAAAAATATAAACGTAATACGGTTTCAGCCACACAGGCTAAACGCTTACTATTTTCAACTTCAATACTTACCTCATTAACCACTTCAATACTACGCTTCATAGGTACTAAGTTGACTAATTTAATACTGGCCCTTACACGAGTACCCGCTTTAACCGGATAAGGAAAGCGCACTTGATTCAAACCAAAATTAATAACCATCTTTGCTTCTGGATAAGGGTTACTATCTAAATCTACTGAATTAGTTAACTTGGGAATTAATGACAAGGTTAAAAACCCATGTGCTATTGTCGCTTTAAAGGGCGACTCTTTCGCTGCACGAATAGGATCGGTATGAATCCATTGTTTATCACCTGTGACTTCGGCAAATTGATCAATACACTCTTGCTCTACCTCATGCCAATCACCTACAAATGTTACGGTATCGATTTTTTCAAGCAGGCTTTTGTAGGTTTTTTCTGCTTGTGGTACTTGTATCAATACCTCCTCGGGTTTACTTTCTTCCGCATCTACAGGACTAAATTGAGAGAACCAAGGGTTATTTAGCGTATTTCTAAAAGGCATGGTGATTTTGTTATTGAATAAATTTGATAAGTTCTTAAATTTAGGCTCTAACTTGGCGATAAACTGATCATTTTGGTGTTGTAAATTTTTTCTCTTTTCTCTAATAAACGCTATAACTTTCATATAGTAGCCTTATCAATATTTTAGGGGCTGTTGATCTTTCTAGGTTAAATTTTGTTCGCCTTTTATAAAGAGAGTAAAGCGGTTTAATCGCGGCGAGTAATGAATAGCCTAGTCATTTTAAACAAATGTTACCCAACAAAAAGTAAAACGCTTTTAGCCAAATCCTCAGGCAGCGTTTGTTGGTCATTTTACGGTATTATCGCCTTTTTAGGTAGGAACAACCACATGAGAAAGGCACTGCCTAGCATAAATCGCCAAATAATCGCAGATAAACGCTCTCGAAAGTTCTACGGCACCTTATCATTACTCTCAACTGTCACTTTATTCATAATACCTCTCATTAAGTTAATCCTCTATTGTAGAGGATTAACTTATACCAATTAAATAGGTTTACTCATAAAAATGAGATAAAAGCATAATGGACACAGATTATATCTCCGTTCCACTTGGAGATGCTCCAAGTATAAAATAAGTACCTACATTCATGTAGTCAAAGCATTATTTGATATGATATTGGTAAAATTTTTTTGTTTAAGAAGATGTGTTTCATATCTATAGCACGCTTCTAATCACTCACAGTGTAATGAATCTATAGGTTTGGCTGTCGCTGCTCGATAAGCGATAACCATTACTGTCATGTAAGCAATCACTAAGCTAAAAGCAGCGCTCAACATAAAGGCGCTATAAGGCATATTTATGCGGTAAATAAAGTTATCCAACCAGTCTCGCATTAAAAAATATGCTAAAGGTAGTGCAATCACATTGGCAATAACTACTAAGCTTGAAAACTGATTGACTAACATAAAACATAACTGCCCCGTGCTCGCGCCTAATATTTTACGTACTGCAATCTCTTTAACTCTACGCTGTGTGTTAAATGCTGCCAAGCCAAATAAACCAATCGCCGTAACTACAATAGCTAAAAAGGTGAAAACATTTAGCAGGTCTGTTTGCTGGTTTTCATTGCGGTAACTTGAATCAAATAAGTCTGTGACCCAATCATATTTAAAGGCTAAATCGGGTGCTAAGCCTAGCCATATTTGTTCAACATCTTTTAAGCTTTGCAAACTTGTGTTCGCTTTAAAACGTATTGACGTCCAACGTAATGATAAGTCTCTTGGTTGCGCCGACAACACGTAAGTCATTGGTGGTACGGTGTTTTTTACACTTACATAATGACTATCTTCAACCACACCAATAATTTGATGATTATGCATACCGTCTTGACCACCACCTAAAGTAAGCAATTGGTCAATAGCCTCTTCTGGACTCCAACCTAGCGTAGCCGCTAAAGTTTGGTTAATAACCAGCTTACCTGTTGATGACTGCCAATCATCCTCATTTTCTTTATAAGCATCATTAATATAGGCCTTTGAAAAGAGTCGACCACTTAATACTTTAATGCCATAGGTTTTGAAAAAATCTAAGCTTACGGGGTTATTACCTACCCAAATTTCATTGCTGATATCATCTAATCGTCTTACCGTATTTGAAGTTCTGGTTGCCTTAGTAGGCACAGTATGTGACATAGTGACTGAGATAACGTCTGGATGGCGCAGTGTTTGGCTTTTAAAAGCGTTATAAGTGTCATCGCCTCGAGAAACTACAATAACGCCTTCACGGTCAAAGCCTTGTTCCATATTCTTTATGTATTGCATCTGCCAATTCACCACTAAACTAGCAACCAATAAAAAAGCCGCAATAGCAAACTGTAAAATAATAAGAAATTGCCTTAAAAATACGCCTGACTTAGACGTACTCACTAAGCCTTTTAATACATGGGCAGGTGACAAGTTACTCAAATAAAACGCTGGATAACTGCCTGCTAATATTCCCACTAATATGGTCAGACCAAATAACTGTATAGATTGTGTAATTGAAATGTTAAAGGCCATTTTCGCATTCATTAACTGGTTAAATGCTGGTAGACATAGATAAACCAATACTAATGCAAAAATACAAGCTATTGCAGATAACATAACGGCTTCAGATAAATACTGAGTGATCAATTGAACTTTACTCGCACCTAAGGCCTTACGCACACCAACATCCTTGCCTCTACGCATCGCAGCAGCTGTTGAAAGGTTGGTAAAATTAACGCAAGCCAACAGCAATATCATTAAAGAAATAGTGCTAAACACCGTAACCATCACCTTACTACTGGGTGGTGTTAAGCTTGCTGTCGTGGTGTTATCAAGGTAGATATCCAGTAATGGCTGAATATTGACACGATTAGTATTAAACGAGGATAGCCCTTTCGCGCGGCTATCATAATAGTCACTTACCGTTTGTGTTAAGGTATTAATATTTACTGGTTGTCTAACTTTGGCATAGGTTCTAGTGGCATTAAAATTCCATGCATCAACCCACTCTGGTCGAGAGAATTCTCTATAATAATTCACCATAGGTAATATCATGGTTAAGGGCATAGTGGTGGGTGTCGTTGGTTTTTTCACAACGCCCGTCACTTGATGTTCTTTACCATTAATGGTTAAACGCTTGCCAATAACCCCTATGGCGGTGGAGAAGTATTTAATCGCTAAGTCTTGGTGCAATAGTAAACTATCTGGTGCATCTAATGCGGTATTCACATCCCCTTCAATTAATTCAAAATCAAAAAAGTCTAAATAGTTAGCATCGGCGTAAAGTGCACGCTCTGAATAAACGCCTTGCAAATGTTTAACTGAAACGCTTGAAGGTGAGATGCGGGTAGCGCCTTCTACTTCGCTAAAATTTTGAGTAAGCTCTTTTGCAAGTCTCAATGGTGTTTGCGCTTGTGGTTTATTCTCACCACGAATTAAATTAATTCGATAAATATCTTTTGCATCAGTAAATGCGGTGTTGTAGCTTTTTTGATGGTCTACATAAAACTGAATTAAGATAAAACTGGCAATGCCAATAATTAAGCCTGTTAGTTGAATAAAGCTGGTGAGCTTATCTCGGCAAAAATTTCTCCAGGCAACAATAAATAATAAGTTAACCACAAGTCACCTCCACAGCCTGATCAGCGGTACTGTCAGTTTCTTTCGAATCGACACCTACAGCCTCTTTTCCTACTTTACTATTAGGTTTTTCTTTAACTAAGTGATCAGTGATTACTTTGCCATCAAGTAGCTCAATAACCCGAGTACCATATATTACATGCTCTGGAGCATGGGTAACCATAACGATAGTTGCCCCCTCTTGATTAAGCTGCTGTAGTAACTCCATCACTTGAGTTGAGTTTTTTGAGTCTAGATTACCCGTCGGCTCATCCGCTAAAATCAAGTCAGGACTGGTCACAATAGCTCGTGCGATAGCAACACGTTGCTGCTGACCACCTGATAGTTTTGCTGGTAAATGCTTACGACGGTGACTAATATCAACACGCTTTAATACGGTATCAACCAATCGCTTTCGCTCTGCTTTTGCTACATTGTGATAATAAAGTGGTAACTCAATGTTTTGCTCAACGGTTAATTCATCAATTAAGTTAAAGTTTTGAAAAATAAAACCAATATGCAGCTTTCTTAAACGAGCACGTTGTTGCTCGCTAAATTTATCAACGGAGTTGCCTAAAAAGCTAAATTCCCCTGAATCGATGCTATCTAACATGCCTAGTACATTCAGTAAGGTTGATTTACCACAACCGGATGGCCCAAGAATTGATAAAAACTCACCTTTGTTAATGGTTAGGCTCATTTCGCTTATAGCAACCGTTTCTACTTCATCGCCAATAAAAGAGCGACTTATTTTATTAAATTTGATCATAGTAATTCCTGTCTCTTATACACATCTGACGCTGCCGACGAAGAGGA
>OJBR01000693.1_pt1 | contig 12730 bp, 10 predicted proteins | sample 1591161 | NCBI WGS metagenome assembly OJBR01 (sample SAMN05416803, study PRJEB24817) | seawater metagenome | isolation source: Sea water | place: Canada:Atlantic | collected 2013-07
ATCTACACTATCCTCTTCGTCGGCAGCGTCAGATGTGTATAAGAGACAGGACTTACACGTTAGCTGAAATTGCTATCAAGCTCGATGCTAAATTAATAGTGCCGGCAGATCTCGATGAACAAAAAGAAGCACTGTCTATAATCAGTAGCTTAGCAACTTTAGCCAATGCAGGCACAGGGCAAATAGCTTTTCTTGCTAATAGCAAATATAAACAGCAGCTTAGCTCGACAGGTGCCAGTGCCGTAATTGTGTCACCAGACGCAGCAGAAGCTTGTCAGGTGAACGCACTTGTTATGAACAACCCTTACATGGGTTATGCTATTGTTGCTAAATTGCTTGATAGCACACCGAAAGTGTCTTGTGGGATTCATCCCTCCGCTATAATTGCTGATGATGTCTCTCTAGGTGAGAATGTAAGTATTGGTGCTAATACCGTTATTGAGTCAGGTGTACAATTAGCTGATAACGTCAGTATTGGTGCGGGCTGTTTTATTGGTCAAGAAGTCAAAATTGCTGAATCGACGACCCTTTGGGCAAATATTACTATTTACCATAGAGTCGAGATTGGTCACCATTGCTTAATTCAAGCTAATACGGTTGTTGGCTCTGATGGCTTTGGCTACGCACCAGTGCCAGGGCTGTATAAATGGCATAAGATTCCACAACTTGGTAGTGTGATTATAGGCAATCATGTTGAAATTGGTGCAAGTACTACGATTGATAGAGGCGCGCTAGATAATACCGAGATAAAGGATGGGGTTATTTTAGATAATCAAATTCAAATAGCTCACAATGTTATCGTTGGTGAAAATACCGCTATAGCAGGTTGTACCGTTATTGCAGGCAGTACAGTGATAGGTAAAAATTGTACTATTGCCGGTCTGGTCGGAGTTAACGGTCATATCACTATCGTCGACAACAGTGTTTTTACTGGTATGTCGATGGTAACAAAGAATATCACTCAAGCTGGAGTTTATTCTTCTGGTATGCCAGTAGTAGCAAACAAGGAATGGCATAAAAATAATGCCAGAGTTAAGCGACTTGATAGCTTGACTAAACGAGTGAAAGAGTTAGAAAAATTACTCGCGAAAAACTAGCTATTACCCCCACCAATGCGTAAAATACTCCAAAGTCTTTCTGTCACTCAACATGAAGCTGACGCAAATATAGTAGGCAGTTAGTTTAGTTTAACTAACTGCGCTAACCAACAAGGAATATTCATTTGGAAACTGTAAAAAAACCTATCGATCTTAACGAAATAAAAACGTTGATACCTCACAGATACCCAATGTTATTAGTTGATAAAGTTGTTGATCACGAACCGGGTAAAACGTTACATGCCATTAAAAATGTCACAATTAACGAGCCTGTGTTTACTGGCCATTTTCCAGAGCTAGCTATTTTTCCTGGCGTATTAATTTTAGAAGCGTTAGCACAGGCTACAGGTATTCTTGGATTTAAGAGTACAGAAGGACGCGATAACAATGAGATGTACCTTTTTGCGTCTATAGATAAAGCTAAATTTAAAAAGCCTGTCTTGCCTGGTGATACTATGCATTTGCATGTTGAGTTTCTTAAAGAACGTCGAGGTATGTGGAAATTTTATGGTGAAGCTAGAGTTGATGGTAAAGTGGTTTGCTCCGCTGATCTTATGTGTGCACGTCGCCCACTGTAGCCTTAATTTATATCTATAATTTAGAACAAACGCTCACTTACCCTTTAGAAGATTTAATGTATGATTCATCCCCAAGCTATTATTGAACCAGGTGCCGTTATTGGCAAAAATGTTTCCATAGGTCCATGGACTTATATTGCCAGTAACGTTGTTATTGGTGATGATTGTGAAATTAGCTCGCATGTGGTTATTAATGGCCCAAGTCGCATCGGTAAAGGTAACCGTATCTTTCAGTTCGCCAGTATTGGTGAAGACTGTCAGGACATTAAATATGATGGTGAGCCAACTGAATTGATCATTGGTGATAACAATACCTTTCGAGAGTCTTGTACTGTTCACCGTGGCACGATTCAAGATAATAGCCTGACTCAAATAGGCAGCAATAATTTGTTTATGGCTTATACCCACGTTGCACATGACTGTATCGTTGGTAGTCATTGTATTTTTGCAAATAATGCGTCTATTGCCGGTCACGTTCACGTAGGTGACCATGCCATCATAGGTGGCATGGTAGGTGTTCATCAATTTTGTCACATTGGCGCACATAGTTTTATTGCAGGTAATGCTTTGATACTTAAAGATGTCCCTGCTTATGTTATGGCTTCGGGTCAACCAGCAAAACCTTTTGGCTTAAATAGTGAAGGCTTAAAGCGCCGCGGTTTTGATAAAGAAACTATTTTAACCATAAAGCGCGCCTATAAAGTATTGTACCGTCAAGGGCTTTCTGTGGAAGAAGCATTAACCGCTATAAATGAAATGCCAGCACAATCTCCTGAATTACAAGTATTTTGTAATTCCATCAAAGAATCTAATCGCGGTCTCATTCGTTAAACTTAATACGTTAAACATGTACCGTTAACTTTAAGTACCTTTAACGCCTATGACTATTCATAATCAAAACTCTCACCAACAAACTGTATTTGCAATAGTTGTTGGTGAACATTCAGGTGATACGCTCGGCGCGGGCTTGATCACTTCATTACGCCAAACCCATCCAAATGCGAAATTTATTGGCATTGGCGGTCCCAAGATGAACGCTTTAGGTTTTGAAAGTCTATTTGCCATGGACGAGTTATCCGTCATGGGACTAGTCGAAGTGCTAGGCCGAATTCGCCGTCTGTTACATGTCCGTAAAACCTTAGTTGATTTTTTTACTGTTAATAAGCCTGATGTGTTTATTGGAATTGATGCCCCTGATTTTAATATAGGCCTCGAACTGAAGCTTAAAGTGCATGATATTAAAACTGTTCATTATGTTAGCCCTTCAGTGTGGGCGTGGCGTGAAAAACGCATTTTCAAGATTGCTAAAGCAACAAACATGGTCTTAGCTTTATTACCTTTTGAAAAAGCTTTTTATGATAAACACGATGTTCCTTGTACCTTTGTTGGCCATCCACTTGCGGATGATATCCCTATGCAAAGTGATAAAGGGCTAGCCAGAGATAAACTTGGTTTACCACAAGATAAAAAAATTCTTGCACTCATGCCTGGTAGTCGTGGCGGCGAGTTATCTCGTTTACTGGAAGACTTTTTTGAGAGTGCTAAACAATTACAAGCTCAAGATAGTGAATTACTTTTTGTAGCGCCAATGATCAGTGAGCAGAGAACAGAGCAATTTAACGCACTTAAAGCTGAATTTGCGCCCGACTTAACGGTAGAAGTTGTACTCAACCAAACGCAAGATGTTATGGCTGCTAGTGATTGTTTATTAACAGCTTCAGGTACAGTCACTTTAGAGGCTGCTTTAATTAAACGGCCAATGGTTATTTGTTATAAATTTAGCCCAATAACCTTTTTCTTAGGCCGTAGGTTTGTTAAGTTGAAATGGTTCTCTTTACCAAATTTATTAACAAATAAATCTTTAGTCCCTGAATTATTGCAAAAAGATGTTTGCCCTGAAAATATTGTGCCCTTGGTTAAAGAGCGTCTATATCAGGACCAGAGTCAATTGAATGATAGTTTTACTGCAATACATCAACAACTAAAGTGCGATGCGAGTAAACAAGCAGCCAAGGCTGTACTTGATGTTTTATCTTCAAAACGCTTAACCAATAACAACTAATAACTAACCAATAAGATAAGAATACCTTATCTCGAGTAAATAATATGGCGAGTAAGCAAACGTTTCCTGATTTTGAATACCCGATAGCCTATTGCATTGCGGGTATTGATGAAGTTGGCCGTGGTCCTTTGGTTGGTGACGTTGTTACTGCAGCTGTTATTCTAGACCCTGATAATCCAATTGAAGGGTTAATGGATTCAAAAAAATTGTCAGAAAAAAAACGTAACTTGTTATCTATCGAAATAAAAGAAAAGGCAATCGCTTGGTCTTTAGGGCGTGCTAACCCTCAAGAAATTGATACCTTAAATATATTACATGCGACTATGCTTGCTATGCAACGCGCCGTTGCAGGCTTGGATGTTGAACCTGATTTTGTACTTGTTGATGGTAATCGATGTCCTACATTCCTCAGGAATGCTAATCAGACGGATCAAGAAAACTCGAAAATAGCCAGTCAAGCGGTCGTTAAAGGTGATGCAAGAGTAGCAGAGATAAGTGCAGCTTCGATTATCGCTAAAGTTGCTCGCGACAATGAAATGATCGCCTTAGATAAACTTCATCCTGAATATGGTTTTGCCAAGCACAAAGGTTACCCAACTAAATTTCACTTAGAAAAAATCATTGAGCTTGGGGTACTAGATTGCTATCGACAAAGTTTTAAGCCTGTCGCTAGAGTATTGGGCACCTATCATGACTGATATGCTTAGCTCTGAAATAGTAACAGAAGACGAGCCTGCTGTTTTTATACCACCAAAGTTTATCCATTTACGCGTTCATAGTGATTACTCTATGTGCGATGGTTTAAAGAAAGTTAAACCTATTATTGCAAAAGCTGTTGAACTCAATATGCCAGCACTTGCCTTAACGGATCAAACTAACCTATGTGGCCTAGTAAAATATTATCATGCGGCTCATGGCGCAGGAATTAAGCCTATTATTGGTTGTGATTTTTGGGTGCAAAGTGATGAGTTGGAAGATGAACTGTCACGTATAGTCGTATTAACAACTAACAATGTTGGTTATAAGAATATTACGGAACTTATTTCCAAGGCCTATACACGCGGACATATCCAAAACAAAGCTGTGATTGATAAATCATGGTTAGTTGAGTTTAAGGAAGGCTTAATTATACTTTCTGGTGGCCGTGAAGGAGATATAGGTAAAGCCTTATTAAAAGGGAATACTGAATTAGTTGATGAAATGGTGAGTTTTTATCAACAACATTTCGATCGCAGTTTCTTTCTTGAATTAATAAGAACAGGTCGGGATGATGAAGAAAACTATATTCATCTTGCTGTTGAGCTGGCTGAAAAAGAAAATCTGCCTGTGGTTGCCACTAATGAAGTGATGTTTCTCTCTCCTGATGACTTTGACGCGCATGAAATTCGAGTTGCGATTCATGACGGCTTTACCTTAGATGATAAACGTCGACCTAAGCGCTATAGCTCAGAGCAATACTTGCGTAGTGAAGAGGAGATGTGCGAGTTATTTAGTGACATCCCTGAAGCCTTAGAAAATAGTGTTGAGATTGCCAAACGCTGTAATGTCACTGTGACCTTAGGTGAATATGTTTTACCTGATTTCCCGACTGAAGGCCTAGAGATTAATGATTTCTTTATTAAAGTATCAGAAAAAGGCCTAGAAAAAAGGCTTAAACAGCTTTTTGATGTCGATGCTGCTGATTTCGCTGTAATAAGAAAGCCTTATGATGAACGTTTAGCTATTGAGCTAGAAGTTGTTAACAATATGGGATTCCCTGGCTACTTTCTTATTGTTATGGAATTTATCCAATGGAGTAAAGATAATAATATCCCTGTTGGTCCAGGTCGTGGGTCTGGTGCGGGTTCTTTAATTGCTTATGCATTAGATATTACTGATCTCGATCCCCTTGAATATGACTTACTCTTTGAGCGCTTCTTAAACCCTGAACGTGTTTCTATGCCTGATTTCGATATCGATTTTTGCATGGATAGACGTGATGAAGTTATCGACCATGTTGCAGAGCTTTATGGTCGAGATGCGGTTTCGCAGATTATTACCTTTGGTACTATGGCGGCTAAAGCGGTTATCCGCGATGTTGGTCGTGTACTAGGCCATCCATACGGTTTTGTTGATAGAATTTCAAAGCTTATTCCGCCTACGCCGGGCATGACCTTAGCTAAGGCATTTGAAGAAGAGCCTAAGCTGCCAGAGGTTTATGCACAAGATTCTGAAGTAAAAGACCTCATTGACATGTGTCGTATCCTCGAAGGTACCACACGTAATGCGGGTAAACATGCTGGTGGGGTTGTTATTTCCCCTACAACGATCACTGATTTTGCGCCGCTATACTGTGATGATGAAGGCAAGAACCCAGTAACCCAATTTGATAAAAATGATGTAGAAGATGCTGGCTTAGTTAAGTTCGATTTCTTAGGATTAAGAACGCTTACTATTTTGCAATGGGCCATTGAAATGGCTGATGCTAAGTTGCTTAAAGCAGGCAAAGAGCCGATCGATATCACTAAGATTGATCTTGAAGATAAAGCGAGTTTTAAGTTATTACTTGCTTCAAAAACGACGGCAGTATTCCAGCTAGAGTCTAGCGGTATGAAGTCGTTAATTGAAAAATTAAAACCCGATTGCTTTGAAGATATCATTGCTCTAGTGGCCTTGTTTAGACCTGGGCCACTGCAATCTGGCATGGTTGATAACTTCATTGAACGTAAGCATGGTCGTGAAGCCATTAGTTACCCAGATGAAACTTGGCAACATGAAGACTTACAACCTGTACTTGAGCCAACCTACGGTATTATTTTGTATCAAGAGCAGGTTATGCAAATTGCTCAGGTACTTGCCGGTTATTCTCTTGGTGGTGCCGATATGCTCCGTCGAGCTATGGGTAAGAAAAAACCAGAAGAAATGGCTAAGCAGCGAGCTGGTTTTGAAGAAGGTGCGATAGGGCGCGGTGTTGATGGCGAACTCGCCATGAAGATATTCGATTTAGTTGAAAAATTTGCCGGTTATGGTTTCAATAAATCACATTCTGCCGCTTATGCCTTAGTTTCTTATCAAACGTTATGGATGAAAACTCATTTTCCTGCGCCGTTTATGGCCGCGGTAATGTCTGCAGATATGGACAATACTGAAAAAATTGTTACGTTAGTTGATGAATGTAGCAATATGGAAATTGTTTTATTACCGCCTGATGTAAATGGTGGTCAATATAAATTTACCGTCAATGAAGATGACCAAATTGTATATGGTATCGGCGCCGTAAAAGGCGTGGGTGAAGGCCCTATTGAAGCGATTATAGCTGCTCGAATAGCAGGTGGGCCTTTTACAGATCTCTTTGATTTTTGTGCGCGTCTAGATCTTAAAAAAACCAATAAACGCATATTAGAAAAGTTAATTAAATCTGGCGCTATGGATTCGTTAGGACCTAAGCACCAATCGGGCTCAAGTAAAGAGCAAGGGGCTAATCGAGCGGCACTTTTTGAAACGTTGCCTGAAGCAATAAAAGCAGCTGAGCAACATGCCAAAGCGGAGTCGTTAGGACAAAATGATTTATTTGGTTTAATTAATGATGAACAAACAGATTCCAGACAATCTTTTAAAGAGGCTAAAGCGTGGGCTGAAGAAGTTTGGCTTGATGGGGAAAAGGAAACCCTAGGTCTATATTTAACAGGTCATCCGATTAACCGCTATTTAAGTGAAATAAAAAAATATTCCTCAAGTCGACTTGTTGGTATGCAACCTACGGGCCGAGATAGACAAGCGGTTGCTGTTGGATTAGTTATTGGCGTAAGAGTATTAGTCAATAAACGTGGGCGTCGCTGGGCATTAGTCACCCTAGATGATAAAAGTGCTCGCATGGATATCCGCTTATTTCCAGATGACTATGATCGCTTCGCAGAATTGTTGGTAAATGATGCTATTTTGGTTTGTAGCGGACAGGTCAGCTTTGATGATTATTCTGGTGGTAATACAATGACAGCTCGGGATATAATGACAATCACTGACGCGCGAGAAAATTATCTTAGTTCCATTGATGTTCAAGTTGATAATAGCTTGATAGCAGATGATTTTATCGAACAGTTTACTCAGGTATTAACACCTTTTAAAGAAGGTACCTGTCCAGTGAGAGTTTTTTATCAGCGTGAGGAAGCTCAAGCTATGCTTGAGTTAGGCGTACAATGGCGAGTAACACCAGCCGATATGTTACTGTACGAATTAAAAACATTGCTTGGCGAAGAACATGTCGCCATGGAATTTAAATAACAACTAGTTAGCTTAAGATATTGAGTAAGAATGCTTTATGTGAAGTATTACTTAAGGTATTGGACTCAAGGTATTTTGGCTAAGTAGTGAAACCGATTATAAAATTAACTAGATTTATTAGGTAAATAAGCATGTCATTAAACTTTTTAGATTTCGAGCAGCCTATTGCTGAGCTTGATGCGAAAATAGAAGAGCTACAGTTAGTAAATAACGGCCAAGAATTAGATCTTGATATAGAAGATCAAATATCGCAACTACGCGAAAAAAATAAAGAGCAAACTAAGAAGATTTTTTCAAACTTAGATGCTTGGCAGACTGCGAGAGTGGCACGCCATCCTCAACGTCCTTATACTCTAGATTATTTACCACGTGTTTTTACTGAGTTTGATGAGTTAGCAGGCGATCGTGCTTATGCTGATGATAGCGCCATTGTTGGTGGTACAGCTCGTTTAGACGGTAAACCAGTGATGGTTATTGGTCATCAAAAAGGTCGTTCAACGGCTGAAAAAGTTAAACGTAACTTTGGTATGCCACGTCCAGAGGGTTATCGAAAAGCATTGCGCTTAATGGAAATGGCTGAACGTTTTAATATGCCAATCATTACCTTTATTGATACTCCTGGTGCATATCCTGGTGTTGGTGCTGAAGAACGTGGTCAAAGTGAAGCTATTGCTCGTAACTTAAAGGTTATGGCGCGTTTAACGGTTCCAATTATCTGTACCGTTATCGGTGAAGGTGGATCGGGTGGTGCATTAGCCATTGGTGTTGGTGATAGAGTTAATATGCTGCAATATGCAACATACTCTGTAATATCACCTGAAGGCTGTGCTTCTATTCTATGGAAAACAGCTGAAAAAGCTCCTACGGCGGCTGCTGCGATGGGTATTACAGCGCAACGTATCAAAGAACTAGACTTGATAAACAGTATTGTTGAGGAGCCATTAGGTGGAGCACATCGAGATATGGATGTTATGGCTGCACAACTAAAAGAAGCAATTAAAAAAGATCTATCAGAACTTGAAGGCTTAAGTAAAGAAGAGCTTATCGAGAAGCGTTACGATAGGCTAATGTCGTTCGGCTACTGTTAATTAATTTAGCCGATGGTTTTTAACTGTCGGCTTTTCTTTATGAATCATATAACTTCTACCCTTCATAATACCCTCAAAAATCTTTTCGAAACACATGGGAATATTGAGTTCATTATTGCCTATAGTGGCGGTATCGACTCGCAAGTACTCCTTCATGCTTTAGTGCAATTGAAGCAAAAAAAACTTATTAGCAATGAAATTACAGTCTGTCATGTTAACCATGGCTTGAGTGATAATGCGAAGAGCTGGGAAAAAATTGCTGAACAAGAATGCAGTAAGCTATCAGTTAATCTTGTTGTTAAATGTGTCAATGTCCAGGAAAGAGCACAACAGTCATTGGAAGCGCTGGCAAGAGACGCCAGATATAGCGCACTTAAATCATTGAGAACTGAAAAGTCTATTGTGTTAACTGGGCATCACAGTGATGATCAAAGCGAGACTTTTTTATTAGCCCTCAAACGTGGTGCTGGTTTAAAAGGTCTATCTGCAATGTCAGAGCAATCAACGCTTGGCCAGCATTTATTGGTTCGCCCTTTACTGAGCGTTTCACGTCAAGAAATAGAAGATTATGCTAAAACCCATCAGCTTAATTGGGTGGAAGATGAATCGAATCTTGATACTTGTTTCGACCGTAACTTTATTAGACAAGAAATAATGCCATTATTGCGTGATCGTTGGCCTAGTATTAATAACACCATTAACCGAAGCGCTAGCCATTGTTTATCGGGACAATCGTTATTAGATGAGCTTGGAGCGCAAGATTTAACACTTTGCAAAGCCAGTGATATGGGCTTGCACGTTGATGCGTTAATGACGTTGTCACCAGCACGCTTTAATAACCTCATTCGCTTTTTTATGGCGCAACAAGATTATTTGATGCCAAGTACAGAGCAAGTTAATCAAGTAAGACTGCAATTGCAGGCAGAAGAAGATAAAAGCCCGCAAATTAAAGTGGCACAGCATGTGTTTAGACGCTTTAAAAACACATTGTTTTTAACGCCTGAATTTACTGATATTAGTGGTTGGCATCAGCAAGTTGTATTATTTAAAGATACTCTATTGGCTGATAATGCAGTATTACCTCTACCAGATAACCTAGGTGATTTGGTCTTTGTTACGAATGCTGTGGAAACCCCTAGTTTGAGTGCAAAACTACCTCGTATTTCTTTACCTAAAGACGGGCAACTAGTTAGTGTGCGCTTTCGCCATGAGAACCCTAAATGCTTGCCTCACTTTAGGCAACATTCCCGTTCTGTTAAAAAAGTGCTGCAAGAATTAAATATAGCGCCATGGCAACGAAAACGGATTGCATTTTTGTATTACGATAATATATTAGTAGCAGCGATCGGTCATTTTATCTGTCAAGCATTTGTTGAAAATAACCCTGAGCTTGGTATGAAAATTGATCATATTAGTCCTAAGGGTGTAGATTGATAACCTGACGTTTAAACATATGAAAAGGCGCATAGTACCAATGGTAGTATGCGCCTTTTTTTATAACGCCTTTCAGCTATATCCGATTTGGGCTAGCTTAGTTCGTACTTTTTACTTCTTAGTTATATGGTGTGATGCTGCAGCTGAAAACACAACATCAGTAGAGCTATTTAAAGCTGTTTCTGCCGAATCTTGAATGACGCCAATAATAAAGCCAATTGCAACAACCTGCATAGCGATATCATTATTAATACCAAATAAACCACATGCTAACGGAATGAGTAACAGTGAGCCGCCTGCAACACCTGATGCGCCACATGCTGAAATGGAGGCAACTATTGAAAGTAAAATTGCTGTAGCAAAACTTACTTCGATATCTAAACTGTAGGCGGCTGCCAATGTTAATACGGTAATTGTAATCGCGGCACCCGCCATATTTATGGTGGCACCTAATGGGATAGAAACCGAGTAGGTATCTTCATGTAATTCTAGTTTTTTACATAATGCCATATTCACTGGAATATTCGCAGCTGAGCTCCGGGTGAAAAATGCTGTAATGCCTGATTCTCTAAGACAAGTAAAAACTAATGGGTAAGGGTTTTTCTTGGTAATAATAAAAACAATGATAGGGTTAACAACCAAAGCGATAATTAACATTGCGCTTAGTAATACTGCCACCAAATGACTATATTCGGCTAATGCGCTAAAACCGGTAGTGGCAACTGTATTGGCGACTAAACCGAAGATACCTAATGGCGCAAACTTTATAACAATGCGAACAACACTGGAAATAGCTTCACTTAAATCATGCACCATTACTTTGCTTGACTCAGTTGCATGCTTTAATGAAAAACCTAAACCTAAGCCCCAAGCAAGCACGGCAATAAAGTTACCATTAGCTACCGCTGTTACGGGATTTTCAACCACTTTAAAAGCGAGCGTAGTCAATACTTCAGTTAATTTTTGCGGCGGGTTAGCTGTGGCTCCAGCAAGATCTAGAGTTAGTTCTGTTGGAAATGCAAAACTTAATAGCACGGCAACAAAAGCAGCACTTAAGGTGCCTAAAAAATACAAACCAACAATCGGCTTTAACTCCGCACTACTATCCATTTTTTGGTTAGCGATGGCAGAGGTAACTAGCACTAGTACTAGAATAGGTGCGACTGCTTTTAAGGCGTTAACAAATAAGCTACCGAACATGCTAAAAGATTTGGCTGTTTCGGGAGATATTACAGCGAGCAAACTCGCAAGAATAATTGCGACAATTATTTGGCTCACCAAACTAGTCGATTTGATTTTTTGAATAAAAGATGAGTTTAGTGTATTTTCGCTCGTCATAGGTAAGCCTGTTAAAGAGTTTTTTAATATGAGCGAGTTTTATCATTGAAGAATAGCCATTGTCCACAGCTATTAGTTAAACGGGGATAATTAAACGTTAAAGCGAGTTTTTTCATAGAAATATACGTTGATGCGAGTATAATTGCGTCATTAAAACAATGATTATTTTGGAATAACTATGCCGACAGAACAAGCATTAAAAACCCGTAGCAACAATAGCTGTGAACTTTGTACTAGTACAGATACCTTGGTAGTTTATCCAGTACCACCAACGAGTGATTTAAGTGCCCAGCAATCTATTTACTTATGTCAAAATTGTTTATCGCAAATTGAAGGACAAAGTGAATTAGATGTTAATCACTGGCGTTGTCTAAATGACAGTATGTGGAATCAAGAGCCAGCGGTACAAGTAATGTCTTATCGTATGCTGCACAAGCTTTCTACTGAAAGTTGGGCTCAAGATGCTTTGGATATGATTTACCTAGAAGATGAAGTTAAAACATGGGCCGAGCAGGGCATTGCGGCTGAGCGCAGTAATGGGCCAACACGCGATAGCAACGGTGCAGAATTACAAGATGGCGATAATGTTACCTTGATTAAAGATTTAAAAGTTAAAGGGGCAAACTTTACTGCTAAGCAAGGCACTATGGTGCGCGGTATAACCTTGACTGATAACCCTGAGCATATTGAAGGCAAAGTTAATGGCACTCGTATTGTGTTAGTCTCAGCATACTTAAAGAAAGCCTAATCGTAACGATAATACCTTTCGGATAATTATTTGCTCAGCTAAAGTCGTGACATAAAAAAACGCTGTGATATTTATATCCTGTCTCTTATACACATCTCCGAGCCCACGAGACCGTACTAGATCTC
>OJBR01000695.1_pt1 | contig 12691 bp, 11 predicted proteins | sample 1591161 | NCBI WGS metagenome assembly OJBR01 (sample SAMN05416803, study PRJEB24817) | seawater metagenome | isolation source: Sea water | place: Canada:Atlantic | collected 2013-07
CGAGATCTAGTACGGTCTCGTGGGCTCGGAGATGTGTATAAGAGACAGCCCCATGTCACTCCATCGGGTGATAAAAAGTCATTTTGAGGATCGGTAATAACTAATGCAGTATTGCCTTTTGTTATATCAAATCCAGGGATTGGAAGACCATCGTTCTGAGGTGATTTTTTTGCCGATGCGACGACTACTGTTTCGTCAGCGTGCACCGTTAAACTTAGTGATAATGTACTTAAACAGATTAAGCTCAATACTGACTTGGTGAATTTTTTCATACCATTCTCTTTAATAATTGATTAATAAAGAATAGTAACACCATTAATTACGTAGATAAGTGACTTGAATCACACTGTTATTTTGGTAGGATTTTAGCTAAATCTTGCGGTGATGTGATATAAATTTTCATTCTCGATAAAGTAATAAAACCTGCATTTTCTAAATGCTTTAGGTGTCTTGAAACAACCTCTCGCGCAGTTCCTAGCCGAGTAGCAATTTCTTGGTGGCCAATATTAATAGTCTGATTTTCTGAGCAAGAGCGTAGCAGAAAATTATTAATTCTCGTTCCTATATCGTATGTTGCTGACTCTTCGACTAATCCCATCATATTGTAGATTCGTGATGCCATTGCTTCTAAGACAAACTTACGTACAAAGGGATCATTGTCATATAGATGTTTAAAAGTTTGGGCAGGAATGAAAAAAACATCAGCACTCTCTGAATCAATTGTCACCCAAGCAGGAAAAATGATTTTGTTCATTATACTGCTGATAGAAAAGACACATATTTCTCCTGCATTTAAGTTATCTATTGGTTTCTCGTTGCCATTTGAGTCTAGAGTATAGATCCTCAATGCCCCATGCTTGACTACATAAACACCATCTATGTTTTGACCTTTCTGAATAATTATTTCACCTTTTTTAAAGGTGACATTTTTAATCTTTTTCCATGTGTCACCTTTTAAGTTTTTGTTAAATTTATCTATGAAGTGAAAAGGTAATTGATCTGTAAGGGTTGTCATTATTTTGCCTTAGAATATTTGGCGACAGCTGAGTTATTGTTTCTTTATTTGATCTAGAATTTAAATATTATAATACTAATTTACGGATAAAAGTGTCTATTTAGATAGAGGTTTTTAAGTCATTATATCAAAGCTCACTTTGAATGTTTTTTGACGCTAACTTCAATCCTGAATTGTTAACATTGTCATATTAATTTCTGAGCTTAGTTTAGTTAACGTTTGGCAACGCTATAATCTAGCTACTCATCATATCTGTAATAAAAGTAAAAAGTGACTACAGGGTAACCATCATGTTCACTTATAGATACCTTAGGACATTTGTCAAAAATATCGTAGCTTAAATTATAAAGATTTCAGGGGTCTATAAAATTTGGTGACATTCATATGAGCGTTATAATCACTCTATTTTATTGATATAAACTTTAGATGGCAGACGAGCAAATATCATTGACTCGATAACAGCCTCAACTAACAATTTTAGTAAACGGTTGTTTGTTGATACCCATCATATTATTAAGGGTATTAACTTGGTATATTATATAACTTAGTAGTGAGTCATCGAGTGGAGAGGGCTTTTCTTAATAAAATATTCTTACTATAACTTTCTTGTGAAAGTTTGTCCGAGTGAAAAGTATTTATGAATGTTCATCGAATTACCAGTATCGTAAAAAGCATATCAGACATTAATAGCGATAACTTCTTTGATGAAATCTGTCTGTCACTTAGTCGAGCTATTGATGCTGACTTTGTTTTTATAGCGAACATAGATGACGCGAAAGTCAATGCAACCTCTATTGCCGTCGCTAATAGAGGGCAAAAAGTAGATAACTTTACTTACTCACTAAAATCCTCACCTTGCGCTGCAGTCTCTAATGACTCTATTTGTACCCATCGCTGTAATATTCAACATTTGTATCCGGACGACCAATTACTTGTGGATATGAAAATCGATGGTTATGTAGGCATTCCTTTAAAAACAAGTCATGGGCAAGTTAGTGCTATTTTGGTCGCTTTGTTTGAAGAGAAGATTAGTAATGTTTTGGAAGTTGAAACGCTCTTTATGCTTTTTTCTGGTTTGATTGAAAAAGAATTACATAAAACTAGCTACTTAAAAAAAATAGAATTTTCTAATAATATTATTGGCAATACTCACGAAGCTATCATGGTGTGTGATAAAGACAAATTTATCACTTATATTAATCCTTCATTTACACGTATGACCGGGTACACACAAGCTGATTTACAAGGTAAAACACCCAATGTTTTAAGTTCAGGCAAGCAAAGTCAGGCTTTTTATCGGAGTATGTGGTCAGACATAAATGCAAAGGGACATTGGCAGGGGGAAATTTGGAATAAACGTAAAGATGGTAGTGAATATTTAGAGTGGCTTTCCATTACCGCTATTGTTGATGAGTCTAATGAATTAACACATTACACCGCTTTCTTTTCTGATATTACAGAGCAATATATAGCGAAAGAAAAAATAAAATTTCAAGATTCATATGACGATTTAACCAAAACAGCCAACAAAAAGACGTTATTCACCTTTATCGAACGGTCAATAATACAATACTCCAACCAGCTTGAATGTACTACTCCAGCTGCCTTACTCGTTATAGACATTGATTTTTTTAATAAGTTTAATAGTCTTTATAGTCATGCTTTCGGTGATGAAGTACTTATGCAAGTATCTAGTCGACTTCAATCGCTGATTAGATCAAGCGATATAGTCGCACGCACCAGTGGTGATAATTTTGCACTATTTATTAACCATATAGCAAATCAAGACTCGATAGTTTATTTTATCGACAAAGTGACTAATGCATTTTTACAGCCGTTTGTTATAGAGGGTATTAATATAAAAATAACACTAAGTATTGGTGTTGCTTGCTTTAAGCAAGATGCAGAGGATGTACATCGATTATTTGAAAAAGCAGAGCAAGCTATGTTTGCCGCTAAAGATAATGGTCGGAATTCTTATGAGTTTTACAGTCAACTATTATCAGATAAAGCAAATGAAGAAGAAAAATTAAAATTATCGTTAGAGTCAGCTATTGAAAACAATGATTTTTGTGTTGTTTATCAGCCTATAGTGTCTTTAAAAGATAAATCGGTTACTAAATTCGAAGTTCTTATTCGATGGAGTAATAACGGTTCTTGGGTTTCACCTGTCGATTTTATTCCGACAGCTGAAAAGTTTGGTTTGATATCGAAAATAGGGGACCTGGTGCTAAACCTAGCCTGTATAGAATTATGTAACCTAAACAAGATGGGATTCACGAATATTGTTTTCAATGTGAATCGTTCTATTTACGAGTTCTGCTCAGGTGTTAATGATACATCATGGCTCGATACGATAAAAAAATATGATCTTAGTCCCGAAAGCATATGTTTTGAGTTAACAGAAAGTGTTCTTGCGCCCGAAAATGACAGGTGTATCACTTTACTGAATAAACTACAAAAAGCAGGTTGTACTATCGCATTGGATGACTTTGGTACTGGTTATTCATCATTAAATTATTTACGTAGATTCCCAATTGATACCCTGAAAATAGATAGAGGTTTTATCTCTGAAATGACGAAAGTAGAAGGGGATAAAGTGCTTGTATCAGCAATTATTTCAATGGCCAAAGCTCTGGGTATTTCTGTTGTTGCCGAGGGGGTCGAATCAAAGCAAGAAGTTGATATTCTTGTCTCGCTAGGTTGCGACTATATTCAAGGTTATTACTTCTCAAAACCTTTGGCACCTGAGTTGCTTTCTCAGTATTTAACTGAGTTTGAATATGGTAATTAGTAGGTTTTAATTCAATAGGCTTTAAGTGAGGATGTTTGAAAGTAATAGTTATTGGATTGTTTTAGCGCAACCACGACCATTTGATTTAGCAGCGTAAACCCCATCGTCAGCAGCTTTCATCAAATCTTCAATACTTGTCATCTGTGTTGTTTTTGTCGCAACGCCTATACTGATACTTAGTGATAGTTGCTTGTCTAATATATCAATACTCCGTGATTCTACTTGTTCATTAATTAATTCGGCGATAAGTAAACCACCTTCCAGCTCTGTCGCAGGGCAAATTATAAAGAACTCATCGCCGCCTAAGCGACATGCGATATCGTCCGTTCTTATTGAATGTTGAAATACTTTGGCTAATTCAATTAACACCACATCCCCTATATCATGACCATGGGTATCGTTAATTTGTTTAAAATAATCAACATCTATCATCAAACAGCTAAGTGGTAAATTATTCTTTGTAGACTCTTCCCATAACAAGGTTAACTGTTGCATAGCATGACGACGGTTTGCCATGTTAGTGAGAGGGTCTGTTAATGATAATATTGCTAATTCTTTATTTCGCTCACTTAATTGTTGGGTACGCGAAATAACTTTAGCTTCAAGCGTTTTATTAAGTTCCATTAAGTCTTTGTTTCTTTCTGAAATTTGAATAAATAGTGCATTGAGTGCTTCAAGTAATGGCTCGGTAGATTTATCTTTAATTTTTTCTTCAAAATCATAAGCATCGCGAGCAGATAGTCCGCCTTGTATCGCTTTCATTTGTTTAGCCATATTCATGTCTGTCCCCAGAATATGATAAACGAGCCAGTGAATAATAAGGTCTAAAATGTAGCGCGCTATAGATAACTTATCCGTCACTTGATCAGATAATAATGTCGATATCTCATCGAGAATATCACGGTGTAATTGTTCGTGATGAGTGATATGACGAGTGTCTAAGCCAACACTATACATCAACTGTTCTTCATCCTTAAAATGAAACTTAGTGTACTCAATAAGTTTATTAAGGGTTAATTCAATATCAGTTTCAGTGGTTGTATTGTTTGCTAGTAAATGGCTATATTCATTAATTATTTCGACGAGACATTGGTGCTGGTCATCAACTTTGGCAACACCTGTTTCGTAATTACTATTCCAAATAAATGTTTTCATAATGACTGTAAATATCTCATAATTAATTAAGGATTTCAGTATACATAAGCAGGTAAAATTAACGCTGATTTAAATCAATACTTTTAAAGTCCTCCTAAAACATTGACTTAAATCAAAGTGCAGTGGAATTTCAATTTAAGTGTTTATCTTAGGGTTTATAATGTGTTCAAAGACATTATTGGATTCACCATGACACAGGTTATATGGCAAGATAGTTATTCTATTGGGATTGATACGATAGATACGCAACATAAGCAGCTCTTTGACATAATGAATAAGATTTACGTCGCATCTGAAGATGATAGTGATATAGCCGTCATTATGCCGCTGTTCGATCAACTACAAGATTACACCAAATATCACTTCGATGAAGAAGAACAATTTTTTACCACACTTTCTCAGAGTAATATTGAACAACATAAAAGTGAGCATCAATTTTTTATTGATGAGCTTGAAAAAATAAAGCAACAATCATTAAGAATAGGCACTATCTCTTTGGAGTTACTCTATTTTTTGAATGATTGGTTAGTCAATCATATCCAAGCGGAGGATCCTAAATACATTGTTCAGGGCAACTTAGCGCAATAGCTTACTCCTTATCTTATTTGCTTCCGTGCAACCTATGTAATTTGATGTGTTGCTATAGACGTTATTTTTCAGTGATTTTAGCGACCTGATGCACATGGATATCGCGTTGTGGGAAAGGTATTGAAACACCTTGTTTATCAAACTCTTCTTTAACTTGGCGGGTAATATCCCAATAAACATCAAGGTAGTTCTCAGTTTTAACCCAAGGACGACAAACAAAGTTAACCGAGGAGTCAGCTAATTTATTCACTTTAACTACAGGGGCAGGGTTCTCAAGCACTAGCTCGTGCCTATTTACGACATCAAGCATGATTTGCTCAGCTTTAGCCATGTCATCACCATAACCTATGCCAAAGACAAGATCGACGCGGCGTGTTCTACTGCCGGTTACATTGACGATAGTTGTTCCCCAAATGTTATTATTAGGCACTACCAAATGCTGGTTATCAAATGTTTTGATTGAGGTAGATAATAAGGTCATAGAGTGGACTGTTCCTGTTACACCATCAATTTCAATAATATCACTAACATCAAAAGGGCGATAAATTAGAATCAGCATACCGCTGGCGAAATTACTTAACGTTCCTTGCAACGCTAGACCCACCACTAAACCGGCCGCACCAATCAAAGCCAATACTGGGGCAACATTTATTTCAATGAGCGTTAGTGAAACAATAAAACCTATAATCAAAATGACTCGGCGCACTGATACTTTAATAAATAATTTTAGTAAGGTTGATAAGTTACTATTACGATTCAGCGCTGCATCGGTAATTTTTCCCGCTGTTCTAGAAAGTATGTATACAAAGATCAAGGCCAAAGTGAATTTGATGATATTTGCTAACCAGCGTAAGCCGCCATCTTGTGATAATAACCAGCCTTTAATCGTTAACCATGCAGCGTCACTGTCGGTCAAATCAACATTTGTGCCTGATAATGCATTGGCATAGAGGTGTAATTCAGCCCCATCACCGCCTTTACTCTCCCAGCTGGTGAGTACTAACTGAAAGCGCTCTAAAGCATCATTTTTCTCTTCCCGAAGTTGTGTAAGGTTTTTAATTAATAACTCACGTCTTTTTTGCATTTTATCACTGTACTGATCGGCCTTTTTGGCAAGCTGGTTGAGAGATTCTGGTGTCTTTGACAATTCATCTACCGCTTTATCTGCTCTTTGGTGTTTTATATCTCGGGCAAGTGATTTAATCTCATCTAAATCTTTTTTTAATTCTTTCGCTGCCGATTCATCATTTTTGCTCTTATTAAGTAGCACAGCACTTTCAGCGCTAATATCAGAGATTTCTTGGGCAGCTAATATCTTTTTTTGTTTTTGACTTACCAGAATTTCTGCTTCACTAACAATGGTGGCTCTCGCTTTTAAAATGGCCAACCAAGCATCTACTTCTACCGTTAATTCATCCTTGGTTAATGGGGTAAGAGCAAACTCCAATTCGCCAAGATCAATATTTGCATTGCTCGTGGTAATCGCTATGTAACCTTTGTCATTATTAGCGGCTAAAACATTGGGCACACCTAGTGTCAATGAAAGAATTACAAGGATAAATAATAAAAAGGATAGCTTTTTGATATGTTCTGAATGAGTGAGTATTGTCATAATGTCAGCCTGAAGATGTCCTTGATTTAGTAAAAGGGTAGCCACTTTAGCGAGATTGTACCTTAATTTAGAATATAGCAATTTAAAGAAAAAATGTAGCTAAGGTTTGAAAACTATAATAATTATTTGAATAATATAAGTAGTTAGCGGCTACTTCTCCTGATCTAGCGGGGCAATAAGGAACAACTAAGAACAAGTAAAAACTAACATCAGTTATCACAGACTTTTAATTAATAACGCTTGATGTCCACATTAGTTAACAGTGAGTAGTGATTAGATGGTTATTCTTTATGAAATTTTATTGTAGTGCTATTGCTTTTTATATAGTATAAAATTCAGTCACTTATTGTGTTAATGGAATAATAACAATTATCTACTTAAAGCTAAATTTATTAGTCATCACGTTTATCCTCACTATTGCATCTATGCCAAGTTTGGCTACTTCTGTTGAAGAATGTATGGAACAACGATGCATTGATTATTTCAATAAATGGCAAGTTAAGGCTAAAGAGCAGTGTGCTGATGCAATAACAGTGTTAGCTGAGCTTTACTATCAAGGCCATGGCACAAAAAAAGACCTTATAAAATCAATTCAGTACTTTCGTAAAGCGTCAATATACCAATCATCTTATGCCCAATATCGAGCAGGAGTCTTTTATTTAATGGAAGAGGGCTTTATTGATACGGATAAAGGCATTAAATATTTAAGAAAATCCGCCAAAAATGGTAATGCTGAATCAGCATTTTTGCTAGGAATTATTTTTGGGACAGGTGAGTTAGGCATTAAAGATGTGGGTGAATCGGATAAGTGGCTGGTAAAAGCTTTGGAAGATCAACACGTGGTTGCACAAAAATATGCCGGTTATTTGTATAAAACCGGTCAGGTTGATAAAGAACATTACATTAAAGTGAATGAAGTCATCAGTGGATTGACAGTTCAATCAACTTATAATGAAGAACTCACAGAGACACTTGCGAGTCCATTGGAGGAAATTCAATGGTTAAATTTGCCAAGTAATACAACCAATAGCTTACAAACAGATTCACTTGAAGACGTTTTTAGTTATGCCTCCTTTGCTACAAAAAAAGTTAATAATGAGGATGGTATTGTTATTGAGGCGAGTAAAAATCGCTGTGGTAAAATATTTACTTGTTATCAAGTTAATAAAGAAAACTTCAAGAGCTCTAATGCCATTCAAATAACCGCTCCATAAGCAATTAGCACAGGTAAACACAAGTGTTATTGAGCTAACTTATGTTTATCCTGTTGTTGCTGTTTCTATATTATTTTTTCAATTCGCTAGCGAACCAAGTCACAATGGTTTTCTCTAATGCAATATCACTGTCGAGTAATGGATAGCCATGCATGTTGCCCTTATAGGATATCATTTTACTATCGGGGTGTTTCGCTATTGAAAATAGCTGCTGGGCACTGGTATACGTTCTTCCATCATCTTCTGATGCGATAATTAACGTTGGCGTCTCTACAAGCGTTTTACCATAGCGTGCAATGTTTTCATCTCGTTGAGAAGAAGAGAAAAAGCTGATAGCACTGATACTCTCTTTCTCTGCTAAAGTAATCGCTTGGCTGCCTCCACAACTTGCCCCTATAACGCCCACTTTGCCCTTGCTACCGACTTTATCTTTTAAATAATCAAAAGCTATTTGTACGTCTTTTGGCCAGTGTGATGACATGTCTGACCAAGCTTTGCTTCGTTCTTTTTGTGGTAGTTTTCGTATATTTGTAACATTAAATTTGCTATTTGTGCTCTCACCAAAGCCTCTAAAATCTAAACTTAAGGCATGGATAGATTGTTGTGCTAATTGTTCACCAATATTGTCATACATAGTGCGATTGTAATTGCACTGATGTAGCATTAATACAGCATGGTTGTTAGCGGAATTCGAGCTACTTTTACTTGGATAGTAATCAGCTTTTAGCGTGAAGTTATCTGGAGTGGTTAGCGTAATTTCTGTAGCAAAGCTATTTGCAGTAATAAGCAAGCTTGCGAACGATAAAGTAGTTATTAGACGTAACATGACAATTCCTATTGTAGTTATTGGTATTAATCCGTTTGCTATAAGACCCTAAAGCTATCTTTAATATTTCACTAATGACAGCTTAATACGACCAGTTGCCTGCTTAATGCGCTACACACCCGTTTTAGTCATTGTTACCTAACTGTTACTTTTATTCTGCTTTGATAACGTCGGTAGGGTAATGATAACTTTAAGACCGCTTGATTCTTGGTTTTGTGCGACTATCTTACCTTGATGAAACAAGATGGCTTGTTGGGCTATTGCTAGGCCTAAACCTGTGCCTCCGCTACTTCTCTCTCTGCCATCGGCAACACGAAAAAATGGTGTAAAAAGTTTATTTATCATTTCATTTGGTACGCCAGGGCCCAGATCAGAAACGCTTAACATTATCTGCTCATTTTCCTGATTTAATTCAACCGTAACTACTTGGTCATTTGGCGAGTATTTTACTGCGTTATTCACCACATTGCTGATAGCGCTGCTCAGTAATTTACTGTCTGCTAAAAGATCACAGTTAGCTTGTGTTTTGAGATCTATCGTGACATTTCTGCTGGTCGCAAAGTATTGGCAGTCATTAACCACCTGAGCGACTAGACTACTGAGATCAATATCATCAGCAGCAAAAATATTTTGGTTATGCTCTAACCTTGAAAGCGTAAGAACATCAGCTATCATCTCATCTAATCGATCAACTTCTGTTTCACAGCGATTCAAATGCTTTTGTTGTTCAATGTCATTGCCTATATTTTTTTCAGCTAAGGCAACCGCAAGCTGCAAACGTGTTAATGGCGATCTTAGTTCATGTGATACATCACCTAATAAACGTTGATGCGCTGTGATATTGTTTTCTAGTTGTTCTGCCATTTGATTAAAGCTACGTGCAAGGGTGCCGAATTCATCAGAGCGTTTATCAAACTTTGTAATACGAGTTGCTAGTTTACCTTCACCTATACTTTCACTCGCTTTTTGTATAGCGATTAAAGGTTTGGTAAAGGTTTTTGCTAGTAACCAACATGCTAGGAAGCTGATTGTTAATAGCATCAATAAACGGATAGCAACAGGCAGTTGATTGACCAAACTAACAAAACGTTTACGATGTATGTCACTGGCGATGAATAATTGAAATTGCTCACCATTAATGATGATAGGCTCAGAAGAGGTGACCTTGGTAAAGGCGAAATCAACAGTCACTGGGTTCTTAAGAGGGTGCTTTGCTAGATAACTTTTTACTTCTGACCAGCCACGCTTTCTTGGCGAATAAACGTGGTTACTGGTTATATTTTTGATGATCAAGTACTGATGATGTTTACGGCGAAACTTCTCCTGTACCTTTTTAAGTTTTACTTGCTTCTTACCTGCCAGTATCTGCGTGTATTTGGTTAATAACTTTAACTGTTGTGGGTTAGCTTGTTCTTGGATAGGACTATGTCGAAATTGCATAGTAACGAGATAACTAATAAGCACAGAGGAGAGTATAACTAGCCAGAAAGCCAGAAACAGTTTTAAGCTTATGCCTAAGGAAAACTTTTTAGACCAGGTAAGTGGTAACTTGATCATAACTATTCTTCTCCCTGTAAAAAGACGTAACCAGCCCCACGTACCGTTTTCATTTTATCTACGGAGTCAATAACTAACAGCTTTCTACGAACATTGCCTACATGCACATCCACCGTTCTATCATAAGGACTAAGTTTACGTTGCAGTACTTGTTCAGATATTTCAGCTTTACTGATAATTTTGCTGTGATTTTCAATCATATAAACCAGCACTAAATATTCGGTACCTGTTAATTCAAGTAAATGATCTCGACAAGTTATTTCACGGGTTGCTTGGTTAACCTTGACCTGGTTAATCGTCAGTTGTTTGCTTGGCGTATTCGCTTCTGCTGCATTTTGACTTTTAACAATGGAGATACGTCTTAATATCGCTTTAATACGCGCTAATAATTCACGATGTTTGAAAGGTTTTGCCAAGTAATCATCAGCGCCTAATTCAAGCCCCAAGATACGGTCATTATCATCACCTTTAGCCGTTAACATCAAAATAGGTGTTTTGTGATTACCGCCTAGGGCCTTTAAGACCTCAAAGCCATTTAAAATTGGCATCATGACATCGAGTAAAATTAAATCAAAACTGTCATCAAACGCTTTTGCTAAACCACTGGCTCCATCTAAACATGAAGTTACCTTAAAATTTTCAGTTTCAAGATACTCGGTTAATAATTCGGCAAGTTCAGCGTCATCGTCTATTAAAAGGATGTGTTTTGTTTGCACTGGGAGTTGCGTCATAGGATTGGCTGCTTTTAAAAATAAGAGACTAAGTTTTCATCTTCTTAGTAGTAACTAGTGACTAGTTTACGTGATTTTAGTGAAGCAGAAAATAACTTTACATAGCTTTACATAGCCTTGCACTGCTTTGCAAAAAGTCTGGATATACTAAAGCTGAACTTAATTATCTTGTGAAAGTAACGTACCCAAAAGGAACTATCTAATGAAAATCACATTCAAAAATATTGCAGTAGTCACATCACTTTGTTCAGCATTGGTTTTAGCTCCTGCCAGCTTTGCAGGCCACAACGGTGATAACTATCAAGGTGATAATGGTTATCACCAAATGAGTGAAAAAAAATTGGCTAAGCTTACTCGTAAATTAGGACTATCTGAAAGCCAACAAGCCGATATTAAAGCGTTAAACAGTGAAGAGAAAGCGCAAATGCAAGTATTAAAACCGGCAATGGCAGCCTTTAGAGAGCAAATTAAAGCCTTAATGTCTGCCGAGAGCTTTGACGAAGAAGCTTTTGTGCAATTACAGGCAAGCAATCAGGATGTGTTTTCTGCCATGGCGTTGACTAAAGCAAAAAGTAAATTTGCTATGAAAAGTGTGTTAACTGAGGAACAATTAGCAAAATTTCGTTCAATGAAACATAAACGTTCACGTCGTTAATTAAAAAGTCACTATTATTATCAAATTTTGAAATTAACATAAAATCCGATTTAGCATCGGATTTTTTATATGTTAAATTAACCATCAACTTTTTATTCAGTAGGAATTACCTTACCAATATAGGGAAGATGACGATATTTTTGCGCATAATCAATACCAACACCCACGACAAATTCATCAGGAATCTCAAAACCTATCCACTTAACCGCAACATCTTCTTCACGGCGTGTAGGTTTATCTAATAACGTACAAATTTGAATAGAATTTGGTCCACGTAAATTTAAAATCTGTAATACTTTACTTAAGGTATTACCGGTATCAATAATATCTTCTACTAATAAAACATCTTTGCCTTCAATCGCATCGTCAAGATCTTTAAGGATATGCACATCACGAGAACTCTCCATATTATTGCCATAACTCGATGCTGTCATAAAATCCACGCTATGATTTACCGTAATCGCTCTTGCCAAATCAGCCATGAAAACAAAAGAGCCGCGCAGTAAACCGACCATGACTAAGTTATCGGAGTTCTTATAATGCT
>OJBR01000706.1_pt1 | contig 12413 bp, 8 predicted proteins | sample 1591161 | NCBI WGS metagenome assembly OJBR01 (sample SAMN05416803, study PRJEB24817) | seawater metagenome | isolation source: Sea water | place: Canada:Atlantic | collected 2013-07
CTCGGAGATGTGTATAAGAGACAGGTTTCAATATTGAAATAGAATTAGACTAAAGTTTTATCGCGAAATCATTAACTTTCAGAAAAAATGTCTATAATAGAAATCAGCAATAATTAGTTTGTTAAATGTAGAGAATATTTAATCATGAAGAGTGAGAAGGGATCGCTTATGTCTTTGTTGTTTAAGTTTTTGTCAAAATCTTAATAAGGCTCCATATGAATTTACTTAATAACTTAGTGTTTAAAAAAAAGTTAATTTTACTTGTGTTGATCCCTCTTTTAGCCACACTGTTTTTTAGTTTGAGCAATTTAAATACCTTAACATCAAAACAAGGACAGCTTGAAGAAATCCATGGTTTGATTATGTTTACTATTGCTAATAATGCCTTGGTTCATGAGTTACAAAAAGAGCGTGGCGCTACTGCTGTATATATTGGCAGTAAAGGAAAAAAGTTTTCTCAAGAATTAGCAAGCCAACGAAAACTGACCAATAAGGCTCATGAAAACTTCAATGAAGAGCTAAATGGTTTCTCCTCGGATAACGATAAAGTAAATAGTATTATTTTAACGATTAAAAGTGGATTATTGAAATTAGAAAGTATTAGATCCCGCTCTGATGATTTTTCAATCCCACTGAGTCAGGCTATTGGTTATTACACCGGCCAAAATCATCAAATGCTTAGCTTGACTGGATTCTTTTCCGTTATTAGTCCGACAGAAACTGTCAGTACTGCCATTGCGTATTATGTGCTTTTAGAAGCTAAAGAACGAGCAGGTATCGAGCGTGCAGTTGCGAGTGGTGGTTTTGCACAAGACAGCTTCACACAAGCGGCCTTTCAAAAATTTACAAGCCTGGTGGCTTTACAAAACAGTTATTTAGAACAGTTTAGTGCTAAAGCATCATTAGAAACCGTAAGTGCATATAAAAACACTTTATATAATGATGATGTCGTTGAAGTTAATCGAATGAGAGAAGTAGCAGTCTCTACTGGTCAAACCGGTCCGTTTAATGTTGATGCTGGTGCGTGGTTTAAAAATGCGACAGGACGAATTAATTTACTAAAGGATATTGAAAACCTTGTTGCTGATGAGTTTATCGCTGACATTAATCAGTTGCTTAGCGAGGCAAATAGTAAAGTTATCGTTAATTTGATCATTATCATTTCAACTTTTATTATTACTATTTTTATTGTTTACGTTATTTTGGTCAATTTAATTAAGCAATTGAATGAAATTTCGGTAACGATGGATAAAGTAACTGAAAATAATGATCTAACCATACAGGCAGGCGTTTTTAGCACGGATGAATTGGGGAGTATTGCTCGAGGATTAAATAAAACACTCAGCACATTTTCTAACGCGATCACTGAAATAAAAAGTAGCAGTGTATCTCTTGCCGCCTCAGCACAACAATCATCTGTTATTGTGAATAATAACGTTAGTAGTTTGCAACAACAGCGTGATGAAACTGCGCAAGTAGCAACAGCAATTGAAGAAATGTCGGCCACGGTGCAAGAAGTCTCACGCAATGCTAATGAAGCTATGTCATCGACGCATCAGGTTAATACTAAAGCAATAGAGAGTCAGACAGTTGTAGGAAATTCACTAGAAGCAATCAATAATTTGGCGTCAGAAGTCTCTGAAATAGGCTTACTGATCTCTGGGTTGCACTCAACCACGTCGAATATATCCAATGTCATTGATGTAATTAAAGGTATTGCGGATCAAACTAACTTACTCGCCCTAAATGCAGCGATAGAAGCTGCAAGAGCAGGAGAACAAGGTCGTGGCTTTGCGGTAGTCGCGGATGAAGTTAGAACCTTAGCTCAACGCACTCAAGATTCAACTATTGAAATTGAAGTGATTATCAATCAATTACAAAGTGAAGCAAGTAACGCCAATACTATGGTTACAGGTACGCAAAAACGTGCCGACGACAGTATTGACGGTGCTCATCAAATCGAATTATCACTGACAAGTATTGTAACGGCAGTCTCGGATATAAATCTGATGATAGAACAAATCGCCACTGCAGCTGAAGAGCAAGTTAGTGTCACGGAGGACATCAATAAAAATGTCAATGATATCGATAAAAAGTCTTCTGAAATAACCTCAGGAGCACAAGATGTTTCGTTGGCGGCTAATGAGCAAGTTGAGATTGCTAATAACCTTGAAAAATTGGCTGCTAAGTTTGTGGTATAAACTAACAGTTAGGTAAGTATTTCTCATGGTGTTAGGAATAATTTAGTGAATATGGATAGTAAGCACTTTGTCGTTACTTTTAAAAAGCGAGTTTATGTTATTTAGAATAGGTTCGATATTTTTCTTACCTACTTTTGAAATGATTATTGATAATCATTTCAGATTTAATCGAATAGCATTTTTAAATATTATGAATTGAAGAGTAATGTGAATATATTTTTAATACTGTTAATTAAAATTTTCCCGCTATATCTTAATGTTGGCTTAGGATTTTTTGCTACAAAATATTTGGATGTTCAACGACATAGTATTGCTGCACTTCTTATTTATATTATAGGACCTATTGTTGTCTTGTCTGCAACGATGAGTGTTGAAATTAATGCCAGTGTCGCCTTTTTACCTATCTTTTTATACGTATTCGGTTCCATCATTGCTTTTGCCACTTTGCTTATTTTTGGAAAGAACTGGAATGATCCAACAGGAAATATTTTAGCTTTTTCAAGTGGCACGGGAAATACTGGATATTTTGGCATACCTCTCGCGTTGATTTTTTTCGATACAAACCTAGCAAATATTTATATTTTCACGGTATTGGCCTCGCTTTTATATGAAAATACCACCGGCTTTTATGTAACGGCGAAAGGAAACTTCACCGCTAAACAAAGTATTGTTAAGATAATAAAACTCCCCATTTTACATGCGTTTATTGTCGGCATAACCCTGAATATTATGGGGGTAAAGCTTCCGCAAGAGTTAACGTTTTACTCTGACCAATTTAAAAGTGCGTATGGAATTCTAGGGATGATGATGTTGGGAATGGGACTTCATGGCTTTAATAAAAGTGAAGATTTAGATGTTAAATTTATAAAAATCTCTTTTATCATTAAATTCATTTTTTGGCCCGCTTCAATTCTGGTACTTATTTATCTAGATAAAGTATTCATACAATTACTCAATGAAGATTTATACAAAGTACTGATCCTGTTTTCAATCGTACCACTAGCTGGCAATACAGTTTCACTAGCTGTCTTGTTAAACGCGAAGCCAGAAAAAGCGAGCTTATCTGTATTTTTAAGTACAGTGGTATCGATTTTATTCATACCACTAGCATTGTATTTATACGGTGGTTTTTAAATTTATCAATCTTCATCAAATTGAAATTGCTTATGCACTCAGAAATATCCATCTTGATTGAGCATGGGATCGATTAAGATAAGGTTGTTATTTTCAGTTTTACGCTAGCAGCAACAATTATATTTTAATCGTCGGGTGTAACAGTGAAGTTATTGCTGTAAATTAGTTACTTGCTTATTCCCTTATATGAAACTCCATGACACCAATTCGCTTGACCCAATACTCACACGGCGCAGGCTGTGGCTGTAAAATTTCTCCATCGGTACTTGATGTGATGCTAAAGTCATCACTTGCCTTACCTGTGAATGACGCACTCTTAGTAGGTAATAGTACTAAAGACGATGCGGCCGTTTTCGATATTGGCAATGATCAAGGCGTGATTTCAACCACTGATTTCTTCATGCCCATTGTTGATGACCCAACTGACTTTGGTAAAATTGCTGCCTGTAATGCCATCAGCGATATTTATGCCATGGGTGGAAAACCGATAATGGCGATAGCTATCTTGGGCTGGCCAGTCAATCTTTTAGCTCCTGAAATTGCCCAACAAGTGCTTGATGGCGCTAGAGCTATCTGTGCTGAGGCTGGTATCCCATTAGCGGGCGGTCATTCCATTGATGCGCCAGAGCCTATCTTTGGTTTAGCGGTTACCGGCCTAATTAATAATGCGCACATTAAGCGAAATAATACCGCAGAGGTTGGCGATCTTCTGTATTTAACCAAGCCATTAGGTATTGGCATTATGACCACGGCTGAAAAACAAGGAAAATTACTACCTGAGCATGCGCAACTAGCGCCACAAGCAATGAAAACCTTAAATGTTATTGGGCAGAAGTTTGCAGCACTAGAGGTAGTTACGGCTATGACTGATGTAACAGGTTTTGCATTGTTAGGACACCTTCTAGAAATGTGTCAGGGCAGTGGGGTTGCTGCTGTTATTGATTTTGAGCAAGTTCCGCGTCTTGCTTTCGTCAATGATTATATTGATCAAGGCTGTATACCCGGAGGCTGTGAGCGAAACTTCATCAGTTATGGCGAACACGTTGGACCGTTAAGCCCTAAACAAAAAATACTTTTATGTGACCCTCAAACCAGTGGTGGTTTACTCGTGGCAGTGAAACCCGATGGCAAAGAAGTTTTTGAAGCGTTATGCCAAGAGACTGGTCTTGATCTACAACCTATTGGTGAACTTGTAGCGGCTACTTCGCCGATAGTGAGTTTGTTGTAATGAGCATAAATACCTCAGGAAATAATACCTCTGGAAAAATCACCTCAGCAATAGAGCGCGCCGATAGCGCTGATTTTCGCACTATTATTCGAAATAAAATCCCATTAATGGATGTACGCGCCCCTGTTGAGTTTGAAAAAGGCGCTTTTAACCAGTCCATCAATTGCCCGTTAATGAACAATGATGAACGAGAAAAAATTGGGGTTTGTTATAAAAAAAATGGCCAAGAAGCAGCCATCACCTTGGGTAATGCACTGGTTTCAGGACAAAGTAAAGCAAGTCGATTAGCACAATGGCAAACCTTTGCACGGGAAAACCCACAAGGTTATTTATATTGTTTTCGGGGTGGTTTACGTTCAAAAACGGTACAACGCTGGTTAAAGGAATCAGGAATTAACTACCCACTGATAATCGGGGGATATAAAGCACTGCGTCAGTTTTTACTGAATGAACTAGACCAACTAGCGTTACACCCTTTAACTATTTTAGCTGGTAATACCGGTAGTGGAAAAACGCCTTTTTTGGCCCATTGTACGAACAGTTTAGATTTAGAAGGAGCCGCAGGACACCGAGGTTCGAGTTTTGGCAGCTTCGTTACACCGCAATCAAATCAAATAAATTTTGAAAATAAACTGGCTGAACAATACATCACAGGTAACTTTTCTTTAGATCAAAGGTTAGTCCTAGAAGATGAAGGTAGATTAATTGGTAGCGTTCATTTACCTGGAAGTTTACGACACGCTATGACATTAGCGCCACTCGTGGTGATTGAAGAAAGTTTGGATTATCGACTTGAGCAGATATATCAAGAATATATCATAAAAATGACAGCCCAATATCAAGCACACTATGGCGTTGAAAAAGGTTTTATCGCCTTTAGTGAATATTTGGAGCATGGCTTATTCAAGGTACGAAAACGCCTTGGATCAGAACGCTATGGTCAATTAAAGGAAATACAGAGTGTAGCCTTAACCCAGCAAATCAAGGGTCAACCACAGCATCACTTTGACTGGTTAAAACCTTTGCTCTGCGAATATTATGATCCCATGTATCAATATCAATTAGGACTGAAGGCTGACCGAGTGATTTTTCGTGGCAACAACGCCCAATGTTTGGCTTTTTTGCACGATTAACATAACCTTTAAAGATACTTTACATAGCATAATATTTATTGCTCTTGTAAGAACTTAGCTTTTAATTTATTGATAAATAACCGTAAGATCAGCGGTAATTGTTGCTGATAAGAGTGCACAGCATAAACATTTCTCGCTTCGCCCAAATAATCAGGCAATACGCGCTGTAATGAACCTGATTGTAATTGACTTTTAATAAATACTGATGGAATTAAACAGATACCAGCGCCTGTTACGGCACTATTGATAGCACTAGTTGAAGTGTTCATTTTTAGATACTTTAAACTGTTAAAAGTAATTACGTTCTTACCGTTTTTAGTCAGGGAAAAGTTACTTTGCCATGGCAGCATAATTAAATTTTGCCCTGATAAGTTTTGCTCATTAACTTCAGCGTGCTTAGCCAGATATTTTGGTGAAGCCACTAATACACTTTCTAACTCACCAATCAGTATCGCATGATATGAACTATCTTTTTGAGGACCTACTGAAATGGCGACATCAAGCTGATGTTTAAGTATATCTAAACGTTCGTCAGTAAATGTCAGTTCAGGGGTAAGCTTTGGGTATTCATCACATAACTCTGTGATTATGGGGGTGACTAAAGATGCTTCAAAAGCATGTGGAGCCGTTATCGCTATTCGTCCCGCGGGCGCTATCGCACTCTCATCTATCTCATCTAAAGTGACGGTTAATAATTCAAGTAATTGCTCACTACGTTTGGCAACCAGCTGACCTGTAGGCGTTAAGTTTAATGTACGAGTACTCCTATTGAGCAAACGCACGCCTAAGGCTAGTTCAAGTTGACTTACGTATTGACTAATTGCTGACTTAGTATGCCCTAGACTATGAGCTGCTTCTGTAAAGGAGCCTTGTTTAAGCACTTCATCAAATACTAACATTTGGTAAGCTAAGCGCTTTTGTTCACTTTTATTGAACATTGTTTTCATCTTTTGGTTGATTATCATTCTTTAGAATAACAATAAAATAGTGTTTCTGAAATAACTAAGAGATAAAAAATGAATCAAACAACATTAAACACTATTCGAAATAACGTTATGCAAGCTAGCGCTCAGTGGATCTCTGATTTCAATCAAGGGAACGTCCAAGCATGCATTAACCGCTACCTTCCCAGTGCAACGATGCAAGTTCACCCTTTTGGAAAATTTACTTCAATATCAGCTATCGCTGACTTTTGGCTTGAATTTGCCAAAAGTAATCCAAGTGATTTAGTTTACCGAAATATTGATATCAAAGTGTTAAATGAAGGGCAGGCGATACTTTCAGCGAATTGGCGTATGAATATTGCTAGTGGTTTTATTAGCAAAGAGCTTTGGACCCTAGCAGAAGATGGTCAGTGGTACCTTGAAGAAGATGACTTTACTGTATTAGCACAACATACCAAACCTGTTCATGATAAGAGAACCGCTTTAGTGTTGGTTGATCTACAAAATGATTATTTTAGTGGTGGACGTTTTGAGCTTGATAATACTAATTTGGCGGCCAAAAAAGCGAGTAAATTATTAGCGCACTTTAGACAAAGTGAAATGCCTGTTATTCATATCCAACATTTATTTAAAGAGGCTAATGCTGCCTTTTTTACTGCAAATACAGTGGGCGCTGAAATCGAATCAAGTGTTAAACCTATTGAAAATGAACCTGTTATTATAAAGCATCAAATAGACAGTTTCATTGAGACAACATTGGAACAAACATTGGTTGAATTAGGGATAGATAACCTAGTTATTGTCGGTGCAATGGCACAAGCGTGCGTGCAAACTATTTGTCGAAGTGCAGTCAATAAAGGTTATAAGTGTCAGGTGGTTTCTGACGCTATTGCTGCTCCAACATTTGAGTACAAACAACATTCCTTTACTGGAGAACAGCTGGTTGCCGCTAACTTAATTTCATTGTCGTTTGGCGGTGCTGATATTACAGAGACTAATGAGTGGTTACAAAAGAATAGTTAACCCTTATAAAAATTCCCCAATAAAGTTAGTGATTATTATTCAAATTAATCACTAACTTTTACATTAGCCATTAGCCAGATGTAATCTAATTGGTTCTATTATCCAAGTTCAAAAACTCACAATAATTATCGAACATAAGAGATATCGCTAAATTTATCAAAGATGAACTCACAACATTCTCGCTATAGCTGATATCATTAGCCCAAAATAAATGAAGTCTCTATCCCTTTATTAATGACCTTTAATTGTAACTAATTTTATGAACGCAAATTCTCTAATACTCCTCGATTTTGAAACAACTGGCCTTTCACCTGATAATGGCGATAGAGCCATAGAAATTGGGGCGGTAAAACTCGAAAAGGGTGTGATAACCGAACGCTTTCAAGAGCTGATGTATCCTGGGCGACCAGTAAGTCATTTTATTGCTGACTACACTGGTATCACCAATGAAATGTTAGGCAAAGCCGCGCCATGTCATGAAGTGATGGATCGTTTTGCTGACTTCATACAAGGACAAAACCTAGTTGCTCATAATGCATCGTTTGATAAGCGTTTTTTAGATAGTGAACTAAAGCGTATTTCTTCTGGTTATGATGGCCAGTTTGCTTGCTCGCTATTATTATCTCGTCGATTATATCAAACGGCGCCTAACCATAAATTAGGCACATTGATTAACTATAAGGGCATTGCCTCAAATGGCAGCTTTCATAGAGCATTATATGATTCTGAAATGACAGCAAAGCTTTGGGTTGCTATGTTAGATGATATTCAGCAACAGGCCGGAATCGATGAAGTGCCATTTTCTTTCATTCAGAAGTTAACTAAAACGACTAAAGCGAATGTTGGTAAGCTTTTAGCTACCTACGGATAACCGATGTTGATTTGATAACTTCATTAAATTAATCTGGTTTTGATTTATGCTTTAAAAATAAAAAAGTAAGTTTGCTAAGTGGAAGCTATAATTCACTTTAGCAATACTTTTGCTCTTCATCCTTTATTTAACCATTGCTTCAATAAGACATCTGCATCAGCTTTTTCGGAATAATCTGAATTCACTACATCTACCATTAATTTTATTGCCTCTTTATCTCTGTTAAGCGCTTTGAGTGTTAACGCTAAATGATATTTCACTGTCGAATTTGAATTATTGATAGCTAACGCTTTTCTAAATAGAGGTAAAGCTTTATTAAACTCTTTGGTGTGATAATAAACCCAGCCTAAAGTGTCTAAAGAGTCAGGCTGATTACCAACAAGTGCCAATGACCTTTTTACCAATGCTTCAGCTCGTGGGTAATCAGATATATTTAAAGCCACATAACTGGCATTATTTAATATTGCCGGTTGCTTAGGGTACAGCTGAACTAATGTTTGATATATCTTATCTGCATTGACCCATTGAGATTGGTCGATATAAAGCTCGGCTAATGCTGTATTCAATAATAAACTGTTTGGCTTATCATTTAAGGACTTTGTTAATAAGTCTACCGCTTTACTGGTTCGTTTTGTTGCTCTGTATATTAAGTTTAATCCAACTACACTACTGTCATTACTTGCTAACTTAATACGTTTCTTATAATACAATTCAGCTAGTTTATATTGATGTATACGCAAATATGAATTAGCTAACACTTCGACTAATTGGGCGGATAACTGATGGTTAACTTCAAATGATTTAATTAACTTTATTGCGCTGGCAGTATCATTTTCAGCATTATAAAGTTGTGCTAATCCTATGATCGCTTTATCGTTATCTTCATCCCAAGCCATCGATTTTTTATAGGCAGTGATTGCCTCCGGCACTTTAGAAAATCGTTGATAAACATGGGCTATTAACAAGTAAATTGTCCCTTTATCTCCGTCTTGTTTTATCGCCGATTTATATGCACTAACTGCAGAGTTCACATCTGAATTCATAGCTTGTAAACTTGCCAGCATAAGATAAAGCTCAGCTGTTTTTCTTTGATTCAATAAATAAGTATTCAATGTTTCAATGGCAAGCATTAGCTGCTTATCGCCGACATAGCTAACAATTAAGTTTTTTAATAACACTTCATTTTTATTATCACGTTTAAATGGCTCTTCTAGCAAGAGGACACTAGCAGCTGAATTATTAGTACGGTTATATAACTGTGCTAAAGCTGTAATTAAATCAATATCGTTTGCTGATATTATTAATGCTGCTTTTAAACGATTAATAGCAATATCAGCGTTACCCTTTTGATAATCGAGGTTAGCTAAGCTAATGATAGATTTTGCATGGTTTGGTTCAATTGCCAATGCTTGTTCAAATTGATGTTTTGCCTTATCTATCTTTCCTGATATCTGGTAAATATAGCCGAGATGATGCTGGATATTTGCATTGTTTGGCATGTTTTCAGCTAAGTTTTTCGCAACATTAGTACCCTTGTCTATTTCTCCAGACTTGACATAAGACTCCACCAACAATAAACCCACCACTGTTGGATCGTACTCCGCTGCAGAGGCTGTTAACAAATGTTTAATTGCTTTTTCAGGCATCCCGGTTGCTAAATAGCTTTGTGCAAGTTGAGTGTCTGCAATCCCTAAATCAGGCATCAGTTCTTTAACTTTTGCAAGGTGGAAGTGAGCTTTTTCATACTGCTTTAGTTCTAAGTAGGTCATCCCTAACATAGATAATATTTTCGGGTTATTAGGATCTAAAAAATTAGCCCGACTTAACAAGCTCTTAGCTTGCATTGGTTTTTCTTCGACTAATTCAATAGTGGCAGCAAGTGTTAAAGCGTTAATGTTATTTTCATCTATCAATAAATAGTCATTTATGTATTGTTTTGCTGCTTCATAATTTTGTTGATGAAATAAAATTACACTGGCTAAATAATAATAAGAAGGATTTGACTGCAATACCTCTTCACTGAGATTACCCAGCACTGCTGCAACTTTTTCTATTGAACTGTCAAAGCCCGTTTTTTCATTTTTTCTAATTTGCACAATAGCTTTAAGAAATTCAGCTTTAGGTTCGTTAGGTACTTGCTCTAATACAGTATCTGCGTATTGTTCAGCTAACTCAAAGTGTTGCAATTCGGTGTTTATAGTACTTGCAAAAATGAGTGATTGAATATTTTTTTCATCAATCAACAATGCTTGGTTAATCGCATTAAGAGCAAGTTCGTTATTACCTAAACTTTGCTGAATACTTGCCTGCAAATTCCAAGCTTTTATGGGAGGGATATAGCCAGATAATACTTCATCAACAAGTTTTTCTGCCTGACGGAATTGAAAATAATTAACGGCAATTTGCGCTAACCCCAACTTGGCATCGATATTTTTGCTGTTAAAAACTAACGCTGTGTTGTAATCATTTTGTGATAGTTTTAATTGACGTAAGCCCAAATGCGCATCACCACGAAGTACATAAATTTGGGCGGCTAATGTGTTGTCATTCGTCTGCTTAGGTAGGTAATCTAGGGTTTTATTATATTGCCCTTGCATAATATAGGACTCAGCAAACAATAATCGCAATTGTTTCCTATTTGCGCCTAAAGAAGCCGCTTTGTCTAATGCCGCTTCTGCCGCACTAGCACTACCTTGAGCAAGTAATACTTCAGCGATTAAAATATTTGCGGCTAAATGATCTGGTGATGTTTTTAGGATATTTTTTACGTGTATTAGTGCTTCATTATATTTGTTGTCGTTTAATGCACTTCGAGCTTCTTCATATAGTTTATCTTCCTGTGAAGCAGCTAATAATGAAGAGGAAATAAGGAGTAAAAATATATACAGGTAAGCTTTCAAATTTCTATCCGAAATAGCAAGAGAACATTAGATATTGATTATGTCAAAATTATTGGAATAAAGATAACGCAGCATTAATAACCTTTTCAAACTGTCTATAAATTTTACACTTTTTTGTATTTTTTAAATGAAAACTGACACGTAAATCATTAAAACTATACATAACAAAGACCTTTGATATAAGGTATGATTTTTGCATTTGATGTTCATATGGATGATTATGATAAATGCATAATTTAATTTTCACTTCTTCAGGTAAATATTATGTTTTCAAAACTTTTTTTCCCAATAATTTTATTGAGCGGACTTTCTCTTTTCGTTAGCTATGACGCTAATGCTAAATTGACACGAGTTGGTACTCTCATTCAGGGTAACGAATGTGGTTCAGGCGGCTTTTCTGCCTGTAAAATATCAATAGTAGATACTAATGGAGATACGCAATATTTAGCGAACTCTTTAATTAAATTTAGTGGGAATTTTCAAGTTTCTGATGAAAACACAAATTACAAATACACTAACGCTAGTGATGATTTTGTAAAATTAAAAATGAAATTTACAGATAAAACCGGTGGTGGACCAAGTAATGATCAGCCAGATGGTGTAGATGATAAAAATGGTGATGGTAAATGGAAATATTCTCCTCAAGGAGGAAATTCATATCCTGATATTCGTTTTTGGGTTGCCAAAGCAAGTAATAAATACAAGTTATTTTGGTACGTTGATGATGCAAATATTACAAATGCATCTTGTAAGAACAATGTCAAAAATTATAACTTTACTTTTAAATGTATGAGTTTAGCAGAAACAGTAACAGCAGGTAGTTGGACAACTCCCAGCAATAAAGACTTATCTCACCTCACATTTTTTGGTGATTTATGTGATGACAGTAATCAAGGTATTAATGGTAACGGCTGCGGACCAACAACAACCAGTGTTCCTGCTGTCTCTTATACACATCTGACGCTGCCGACGAAGAGGA
>OJBR01000714.1_pt1 | contig 12327 bp, 10 predicted proteins | sample 1591161 | NCBI WGS metagenome assembly OJBR01 (sample SAMN05416803, study PRJEB24817) | seawater metagenome | isolation source: Sea water | place: Canada:Atlantic | collected 2013-07
GATATGAATGGAGCTGATCTTCATGGACGAATCCCAAAAGTCGTGTAAACGGTCACCGGATCGGCAATGCGTGCGAATTCCCGTCCCAGGATTCGTGCCACTTTCTGGCAAGAGACGGTCTCATCAGTTCCCCGGACGGTCTTGCGCACTTTGTTGGGCACGGTCTGAATGCGACCGTCATCCGCAACTACGATGCACCCCCGTTCCATCAGCAAACCGAACCCCTCGAAGACATAGGGCAGCATCTGTGTCACTCGGTCGGCGAATCCCAGTGTAATCTGCTGGTTTTTTTCCGTGGTCTTGAGGAGATAACTACGCGGACTGCCTGCAAGGACTTCTCGCGAATCCTTGTGCAGGCACAATGGCAATACCAGCAGCGAAAGAGAGAAAGGCATGCCGCGAGTATCTTGTTCCTCGAAACTAGAGAGGGCGCGGTGCAGGATCAAACCGCAGAAGGCAGGGTTGAACAGATTACGAATCTCGACGGGGCGCAAGTTCCATTGCTTCACAAGGCCACTCCAAGTACTTTGCCAAGACGATCAAGGAATCTGGGATGCCAGTAGACCCTAGGTTCGGGCGTGGCATCGGCCAAAATATGTAAGCTTCCGCGGAGGACATAAGGCTCAGTAACCCGGGCTCGGATGCGTAAGGATTCGAGCTTTCCTGTCTCGAACTCCGCCCAGTTATAGAGGGTCGCGCCGGCTTCACGAAGCGCGTTCTCGGCGCTGTCGTCCGTCAAATTTTCGAAGACGACATCCTTGTAGCGATTCCACTCGTCGGCAAGACGATCTTCGTATTCCTCGACCTCTCCTGACACCAGCAGGTTCTCGCGTGCCCAAGCGGATCGCTGCTCGTACGCCCGATAGTAGTCTAGGACAGCACTCCTGATCCGGCTGGCGGAGAGGCCAATTTCGCGGAGTTGCGCCACGAACAATCGAGAATCTTCCTCAATATCAATCTCGCCTGCGGGCTGCTTTCCTCGAAAGGTAATGGGGAGGTTGTCCGTTTTGTATTCCTCGGCAAAGTTGGAGAGTTTGTCCGATACCTCATAACCGAAAATTCCTTCCGTCCGCGCGCGCGTCAACTGTTTGATCACGGCGTCAGTCCACCAGCCTTCCAGTCGCTCGAAAACGAACTCGCGGTGCTCGCGCCGGATGCTTCGCATGTGCTTATCTCTGATGATCGACGGGATATCATCGATACGCGGGCTGCCGTCTAATATCAGAATACGTTCGAGAAAATCCTGCTTCTCTGGCTCACTAAGTTCGTTGAATGACGCAGTGATCGGCGCGATGAGTTGCGACCTAGACTTGGCGAGCGAGGCATTCGCCTGCTCAGTTAGTGTCTCTAAATCGCCTGAAGGGACTGACTTGTAAGGGAGAAGACGTGCGAGAAACGAACCGCTACTGACGGTACCTGTAGTAAACAGGAAGAATTGCAGGTTCGATGCGGAACGTCCATCACGTTTGTACCGCTCCAGCCAGATGTTCACCGACTTCCAAAAGTCCGTGGACAGATCGGCCAGCCTGTCGCCGACCGCCTTGTGCTTGAGTGATGCGAGGGATTTTCCGCCACCAACGTCGATGAAATCGAGGTCGTCGTCCTTTTCCAAGAAGACGGCGGTGTCCTCCGGTAATTGCAATAAATGGAGCAGGGCGAGACGCGCTTGGTAAATGTATCCCAAGCCTTGTTCGCTGGCTGAAAATTTGTCGGTTTTTGTTATCGTCATTGGTTCAACCGATACCTAACTATATTAGCAGGGGCCACAGTGCTGCCCAGCGAAATGTCGACGATCATTCTTAACATGGCCTTAATTCATATAGTACTAGTTGCGATCACTCCCCGAGGCATAACTCCCAGCACAACGGGCAAATTAGAGCGAGGCACGAGCGTAAATTTGATCCGACAGCCGCTGCTTGTTAAGCAGATTAGCACTGGTAGCGATCTCTAATGTGACGGTCAAAATATGAACCCTTTGATGATGCAGAAAGAAGACCGTCAAATATATTCTGGGGAACACGGCAATATGTATAAGTTCCTCCGCTAGTGAAGCGTATCTTCATACGCATGGAATCGGGGTCATAGCCAACTGAGCTGATGGCCGATGACCGGACTCGGATCATTTCCATATAATCACCTTTACAGCGTATTCAGTCGAACTGATTCGACCTATCTTTCTTCGACATAATTCTTTTATGAATTTCGGGGGAAACACAGGAATTCGCAAGGTCGTCAGGCTCTTATAGTAAAAAAAGCCCCCTTCTCGTCTGACAAAACTCGAAGATGCGGCCTATTTCCTGACTTTCCCCGATATTCCCCAGTTCTGAAAACCACTCTATATCAACCGTTTAGCATTTTCTGTAAGCCATATCCTACAAAGATATGGCTCGTTCTGTTGAGCGCGGCATATTCGGGATAACCGTTTGGAGGGGTACGGCCCCAAAGGGTCTGGATAAACCACTGGGCCCAGCTTACGAAGACGCAGAGGGTTTCGAAGCACGGCAGTGACTTCAGCCCCTTCGCCTTGCGAGCAAGGCTCCAACGGGGAGGGGGGGGGGTAGTGTGATTATGGTGAAGAGACGCCTTCCATCACCGCCTGGTGCAACACCAATGCCATGGCCGCTACCCGACTGGTAGCGTCCACGGACAGAGTGGCGCCGGTGATGCCGTCCACCTGGCCGGACAGGGCATCGTTTTCACCAAGAGTCATACCGCGATACTGGCGACGGAAAAACGCCTGGTGCACTTCGCCACCACGGGGTTCCCGGTAAACCAGGATCTCCAGATCCACGATCCCTTCCGGCCCCACGGCTACGCCCACGGTCATGGGCATGTCCTTGCTTTTCTCGTCGATGATCCAGGCACTGGTTGTATCGCTATGCCAATAGCGCAGACGCATACCCCGGTAGGGGTGACCCAGCACCTTTGTCACCCGCTCGCGCAGTTCGCCACGCAAGGGCAGCAAGCCCGGTTGCGGCTCCTGATCGGCAAACACCTGCTGCAGAAAATCCGGCTGACTCAGATGACGGATCTGCACCTCATAGGCCGGCAGCGTTGCTGCCAGCCCGAGCATCAGTAGCAGTGCGATGACTCTTGGCATCAGTTAACCAACCGCTCCTTGTCCAGCAGCGCCTCGATCAGGAACTGGTTATAGCCCCCCACCCGTTCGCCTTCGAGCCGTGCATTGGCTTCATGGTACAGCGGGTTACGCTCCAGGCTCTTGGGCAACATCCACTGGGTGACCTTGGCGCCGCCCATGATCCAGGCGTTGTTGAACTTCTGCCACCAGCCGTATTTCATTTCAAATTCATCCCGAATACGCGGCGGTAGATTGGCGGCGGTGACTTGCTCCTGCACCCACAACGGGAAGATCATCCAGATGGAGCGCGGGTCGAACAGGTCTTCCTTCAGGCGAATACCGTTTTCCGCCACGGTGAGCTGGGGGCTGGCCCACATGGCGCGGTTGTATGCCATGAAGGCATTCCAGTCTTTCGGCAGGGCCTGTTCCGGCACACCGAACAGCATGGCAAACAGTTTGGTTTCTTCGTAGAACTGATCCTTCTCTGCCAGGGTCAGCTCGCCTTCCATTTTTTCGTACATGTAGGCCAAGGTTTCCCACAGGGTGGCATGGACCCAGATCATGGCCGCCACTTCGTTGGCCCGGTATTCACTGCCCCGTTTGAAAGCGCCGGAATCCATCGGCACCTCGCCTTCGATTTCCTCGTGGATATCACGCACCTGATTGGCCGAGGTCATCACCTGGGGCATGCTGCCGAACACCATGGTGCCCACATGCTGGAAGGTGCGACGAGCCCGGCCCAGCGGATCATCGCGCACTACCGAATGCTCATCGATGCTGGCAGTGACCCAGGGATGGGCCAGTTGCAACAGCAGCGCCCGGCCGGCACCGAAGGCTCCCGGCATCCCCGCCCGGGACAGCTTCCACATCATGGAATCCGGCCCGTACAAACCCACGCGGGAGTCCGGGATCTTGCCGTGGACCTTCACCAGTTGCCGGCAGAAGGCGGCTTCGTCCACCCAGCGGGGAATCGGCGGACTACCGTCGCTGGGTACCAGTTGTCTCACTGCATCCTGTACGGCGTTATTTTCCGGCGGCGACTCAAGCGCACTGGCCGACACATTCTGCCCACAGGGGCTGGTCAGATAAGCGGTTTCCGCGCGCACCATATCCAGTGTGAAGGAACCCGGCTCGCCCTTTAACTTCACTTCCGACGGCAACAGGTAATTCTGCACCGCCATGTATTCCTTGTAGTCGATATCCCAACCGGCTTCCTCGATACGATCTACCCGGTCCAGGTCCTCCTGGTACACCACCGCATCGGCAGTGGCCGGCAAACCGCGCAGCCAGTAGGACAGGTTGCCGGCACGAATGTGTGCCTGCAGATGCTCGGCCACTTTCATGGCCTCTGCCCCACCGATCACATCCAGGGTTTCACTGCCCGGCTCATAAACGTTGCCGTGAATGATGGCCCTGGGTTCGCCTACCGGCTCGTCCATAAGAATGGACAGGGCGTATTCCTCACCGATCTGACGGAAGGAAAAATAGCTCTTGCTGACAGTACTGTCAGCACGCAGGGCAAAGCGCCCTTCCACTTCCCACTCGCGCATGTTTTCTGCCGACTCGGGCACGAAATGAGAAGCCTTGAACGCCGAACAGCCCTGTAGCACCAGTAGCATGCCCAGCAGGATCACCTTGCTATGTTGTCGCGCTTTTACGGTCATGGTCGTGACCCTTTATCGTTATTGGTATGGGTTATAAATATCGCCCGCCTTTCCCGTAGGGTGCACTGAGCCTAGGGCGAACTGCACCACATAGGCCTTGGATCGGTGCAGTTCGCCTTAGGCTCAGTGCACCCTACGTTTACGCTAGGCGGTTTGCCGTAATGCCTTCTTGTCGATCTTGCCCACCGAGGTGAGCGGAATGGCATCCAGGAAGAACACTTCTTTCGGCACCTTGTAGGGCGACATGTTTTCCCGGCAGAAACTGTCCAGATCTGCCTTCAGGTCGGTTTCGCTCTTGTCGCAGTCTGCGCTACGTTCCACGTAAAGCTGCACGATTTCATTGCCGGGGCGGTTACTGTCCGGGCGGCCGACCACGGCGCACATACCCACCCAGGGCAGGCTCTGCACCTTGCCTTCCACTTCCACGGAAAACACCTTGTAGCCACCGACAATCAGCATGTCCTTGCTGCGATCGCAGACACGGACAAAACCGTCTTCGTCCATGACACCAATATCCCCGGTGTGCATCCAGCGCTTGCCGTCGATCTCCTGCAGGGCTTTTTCCGTGGCCTCGGGCATGGCCAGATAGCCCTGCATCACCTGGGGGCCGGCGGCGATGATTTCACCGGGTTCGCCCAGCGGCATCGTTTTGCCGGTGTCCACATCCACGATGCGTACCTCCGTGCCGGGCAGCGGGATACCCACATGGCCTTCCTTGAAGTAGGACGCCGGATTGAGGGTAAGCACCGGGCTGGTTTCGGTCATGCCATACACTTCGCAGAATTTGTTTTTACCGATCACACTTTCCAGCCGTTGCACTTCTTCCCTGGCAAAGGGTGCGGCGCCGGAAATAGCCATGCGCAGGCTGCTGAAATCCAGTCCCTTGAAGGTCTCGTTAGCGCACAGCATCTGATACAACGCCGGTACTGCCGCCAGTACCGTGGGAGTGCGCGCGGTCATTTCCGCCACGAAGTGATCGATATCGCGAGGGTCAGGAATCAACAGGAAGGTGGACGCAGTACGCAGAGCGTTGAACACCACCGCCGCGCCACCGATATGAAACAGCGGAAACGCGGAGGCCACGGTTTCCTCGCCGGTGCGGTAACCGTAAAACACATTGGCCTGCAGGTTATTCATGAACAGGTTGCGCGAGGTCAGCTTCGCTCCCTTGGGCAAGCCGGTGGTGCCGCCGGTGTACTGCAGATACAACACTGTATCCATATCCACCTGCGTGTTCACCGGCTCGGCGGTGTCCGGCAAGTGATCATGCAGGGACATCACCTGCACGCCCTCGTGAGTCTCTTCCAGGGCCTCGCCCTGCCCGGTCATCAGGTCCATGGGGCCGGAGACGATCACCGTGCTCAGGGTCTCCACCTTGCCCAGCACCGGCGGCACCGAGGTCTGCCAGAACGGCATCAGCGTGAGCAGGATTTTCACCTGGGCATCATTGGCCTGATGGGTAATTTCCGGCGCCGTCATCAGCGGAGAAATGCTGGTGCTGACCATGCCTAACCTAGCCGCCGCGATAAAGGCCACTACATACTGGGGCGTGTTGGGCATCTGCAAGCCCAGCACATCGCCGGCCTTGGCACCCTGGGCAGTAAACAGCGCGGCCATACGGTCGGCCAGGTGATCCAGTTGCTGGTAGGTAATCGCCTGGCCCAGAAACACCAGGGCTTCCCGGTCGGGAAACTGTTCCGCATAGTCGCGCACATAATTGGACAGGGTTTTCTCGGGCAACGCCGGCAACGTATGCCAGTCGTAACCCAGGGATTCATAGGTGGACAGCCAGGGGCGGTTATCCGATGTCATAGTGGGCACCTTCGGGAATATTGTTGAGGTTATAGGCGTCCGGGTGACGCTCGGCGTCGCGGTAGGCATTGCGAGCCAGGGGAATCAGCCGCAGCTTTTTCGGTGTCAGCGTATGCAGCACGCGGTAAACGCCACACCAGGCACGGAACAATCGCTGGTCCGTCTTGCTCCAGGGGATATGGAATTTTTCCCGGAACTGATGCGGCAAGGTGGCGCGCAGGTTGAAACGCATGAAGCGCCCCATAACAATCAGAATCAGGCGCCAGGCCGTATCGGGAATCCGGCTGCCCGGCGGCTTGGGAATTTCCAGATAATGTTCCGGGCTCATCAGGTCCTGAACCACCTCGCCCCACTCCAGGCGGTCGCGGATGATGCCGTGGAAATATGCCCAGTAGTCACTTTCCGTGGCGGGCAGATCCTGGTCGCGAATGCCCATCATCTTGCCCAGCTGCCGCCACTCCACAAACATGGCGCGGCGCTGTTCGGTAGTGGGCGACTTGCCCAGCATTTCATGCATACGGATGGTGGCGTCGTAACCGGTGATGTGAACCCAGCTATAGGCTTCCGGGTCCAGGGCGAAGTACTTGTTGCCGTGCTTGTCCACGCCCTTGATGGTGCGGTGCAGGTCACGCAGCTTGATGCCCATCCCGATGGCTTTCTGCGGGCGCGCATAGACGATGGGCCAGAGCAGTTCGGTGGATCGCTTGGCGCGCCCCCAGGGATCGGTCTTGTAGACCGAGTGCTCGCCTACCCCGGCATCAATGATCGGATGCGCCACCTGAAGCACGAAGGCCTGGGGCAGCATCAGATGAAACCGCCAGGAGCCGAAGTCCTGCCAGGTGTAGGAATCCGGGCCCAGGGGTTGGGGGATCTCGCGCTGTGTGTCAGTGGCCGTCTGTGTCATGGCAAATCCTGTCGATGGCATGTCATTTGATACATATCCGCTTGAGACAAATATTAAAATACGTCTCAATCGATCACGCAGACAAGCGCATCACACAGTTTTCGCGTTTCTGTTTAGAGCGTTTTGGTCAGGCCAGGGAAAATAATGTCAGGGGGTCAGCAGCGGGCGCAGATAATCATTGGCCCACTGGCGCACACCGGCCTCGTTGGCCGGGTTCATCACGCCGTCCGGCGACAGCACCATGGACTGGGTCAGGCGCAGCATCAGCTCGGCCAGAGCCTCGGAAGATTGCTTGCGGATCGCGCCCTTCTCCTGCTCCTGGTCCAGCATGCCGGCCATGTATAACCGGAAGAACCCCATCATCTGCCACAGCCGCTGGGTGAGAATCGGCAGGATGGTTTCCGGCTCGGAGGTGAGCAACCGCTGCAACAGCGGATGGTGATGGGCCCGGGTCACCGCCAGCACAAAGGATTCCAGTACCCGTTCCACACCGTTGTCGATCTGTGCCAGTTCCTCTTCGATCCTGGCCAGCTGTTGCTGACACTCACGCAGGATCACTACCTGGATCAACTGGTCCTTGTCGGCAAAACGACGGTAGGCCGTGGCCCGGCCGATACCGGCCTTGCCGGCCACATCTTCCATGGTGGTACGGCGCAGGCCGAATTCCACGAACAGGGCCAGACCCGCATCGAGAATTTTCTCGTAGGTCTTGTCGCCTTCCGGCACCTGCAGGTTTTTCAGCAGGGTTTTCGACGCGGCCGCGTTACGTGACATTCAGACTCCCAGTGTATCCCCGGTGGTGTCCATGGCTTATACCCCATGGCCACCGTGGTCGGCAAATTCATCGGCCCCGGTTGCTCCGTAGAGGCGTTGTTTAAAATCCTTTTTTTACCACAGAGGGCACAGAGTTCACTGAGGATGAACAGGCTTTGCTTTGCTGTTGGCGCCGGTCTGCGAATAGCGGTTTGTGCGGTTCGCTTGCAAGCAAGCTCCTACAACATGGCTACACCAAGGGGCATAAGAAACTGCTTTTCTCCGTGTTCTCTGTGCCCTCTGTGGTAAATCCATTTACGCCGACCGGGCGATGGCCATCAGGTGCACATCCGCATTACCGAACAACCCATCCGCCGCCGTTAACCGCTTCACATAGTGGCCCACGCCCAGCTCATCGGTCATGCCCATGCCGCCGTGAATCTGGATCGCTTCCTGGGCAATCTTGCGCCCCGCCCGGCCCAGCTGCGCTTTCATGGCGTGCACGGCCTTGGCCGCATCATCATGGCCTTCCACGGTTTTCAGGGTGGCGGCCAGCAACAATGAGCGAGTCTGCTCCATGGCGATGAACATGTCCGCCATGCGGAACTGCAACACCTGGAACTTGCCAATGGGCATGCCGAACTGCTGGCGGGTCTTGCTGTATTCCACGGTCTCGTTGAGCAGCACGGACAGGCTGCCCACGGACTCCGCCGACAGGGCCAGCAGGCCGTCATTGAGCACATCCCGGGCGATGGCATAGCCGCCGTTCAGTTCACCGATGCGGGCAGCTTCCGGCAGCGTGACCTGATGGAAACGGATCTCTGCCCCCTGACGACCATCCACAGTTCGGTGTGGCACACGCTCCACGCCATCGGCGTTGGCATCCACCAGAAACAGGCTCAGGCCATCCTGGTCACCGGGCTCACCGCCGGTGCGTGCCAGCACCACCAGCTGATCCGCCTGGTCTCCGTTCATGACGCAGCACTTGGTGCCGTTCAGCAGCACCTCGCTGCCTTGTATGTCCGCCTTCATGGCGGTGTTTTCCAGGGTGAATACCCGCTGATACTCTTCCGCGGCAAAGGCCACCTGCAGCTTGCCTTCCAGCAAGGCGGGAATGGTTTCCGCCTGCTGGGCCGCGCTGGCCCGGCGCAGAAAGCCGCCGCCCAGCACCACGGTGGCGATATAGGGCGCCATGATCAGGCCCTCACCCAGGGCTTCCAGCAGCACCATGGTTTCCAGCGGCCCCATGCCCAGGCCGCCGTGCGCTTCCTCGAATGGCACCGCCAGCCAGCCCAGATCGGCAAACTGCTGCCAGGTGGCCGCATCCAGCGGCATCAGTGTTTTATTCTGGCGATGTTTCTCCACATCGCTGTTGTCACGCACAAACCGCTTGGCGCTGTCCGCCAGCATTTGCTGTTCTTCACTCAACTGAAAATTCATCGTTATTCTCCATTCCCGGGCGGGGTCTCGCCCCTCCCTACCGTTGGAGCCTTGCTCGCAAGGCGAATACTCTCGTCTACGCGCTTCGCCTTGCGAGCAAGGCTCCAACACTATCGTTTACAACCCCAACACCGCCTTGGCGATAATCCCGCGCTGCACCTCATTGGAGCCGCCATAAATGGAACAGGCCCGGGAGTTCAGATAATGGGGCATGGCAGTGAGTGCATACTCCGGCCCGATCACAGGCTGCTCCTGGCCCGGCACCAGAGCCTGGGGCTGCCAGATGACACTTTGGCTACCCAGGGTTTCAATGCGCAGCTCGGTCACGTTCTGCAGCAGCTCGGTGCCGAGGATCTTGCTCATGGACGACAGCGCCCCCGGATCCTTGCCCGCCGACAGGGCGGACTTGATGCGCATCTCGGTGAATTCCAGCGCCAGCACATCCGCTTCCAGAGCGGCGAACTTGTGCTGCCATACCGGGTCTTGAGTCAGCGGGCCAAAGGCGGTCTGCTGCTTCTCGGCCATCAGGCGGATCTTTTCCAGCATCACGTTCAGGCCGGGCGCATATTCCTGGCCACCGCGCTCGAAGGTGAGCAGGTACTTGGCCACGGTCCAGCCATCGTTTTCCGCGCCCACCCGGTTCTTCTGCGGCACGCGCACATTGTCGAAGAACACCTGACACTGCTCGCTGACTTCATCCAGGCCGACGATGGGCTCGATGGTGATACCCGGCAGGTCCATGTCCAGCAGCAGGAAGGTAATGCCCTGCTGGGGTTTGCCGTCACGGTTGGTGCGTACCAGCGCGAACATCTTGTTGGCGTAGTGGGCGTAGGTGGTCCAGATCTTGGTGCCGTTGAGGATGTAGTCGTCGCCATCCTTCTCGGCGAAGGTCTTCAACGATGCCAGATCGGAACCGGCGCCCGGCTCGGAATAGCCCTGGCACCAGAAGTGTTCGCCGCTGAGAATCTTGGGCAGATACTCTTTCTGCTGTTCCTCGGTGCCGCAGCCGATCAGGCAGGGGCCACACATGTGCAGGCCCATGGGAATCAGCGGCGGCGTCTCGGCACGGACCAGCTCCTCCGCGAAGATGGCCCGCTGGCTCACACTCCAGCCGGTGCCACCGAATTCCTTCGGCCAGTGCGGCGCCGCCCAGCCCTTGTCGTTGAGGATGCGCTGCCAGGCCAGGGCTTCCTTCACCGGCGCAAACACCGAGGTCACCATTTTGCCCGCTTCCCGAATCTCCGGGGTCAGGCTCTCCTCCAGAAAGGTGCGTACCTCATCGCGAAACGCCTTCTCCTGCTCCGGCACCTGCAGATCCATACCCTACTCCGCTGTTATCAGACTCAGTGGAACCAGTGTACGGCAGGCCTGATGAGACAATAATGACGATTCGTATCATGCCCCTGGCGCAAAGCGTCAAAGGCCGTCCCTACTCCACTCCGTCTCCAAGCTACCTCAAGCCGTTGGAGCCTTGTTTACAAGGCGAAACTTGATGCCGGCACGGGCTTTCGCCTTGTGAACAAGGCTCCAACGAACCAACTCAGCTATACTGCCCCGATATTCCATGCAGACAGGCAACACCCGCTTATGAGCATCAACTGGTTCCCCGGCCACATGAACAAGGCCACCCGCGAGATCCGCGAGATCCTGCCCAAAGTGGATCTGATCATCGAAATCGTCGACGCCCGCCTGCCCTACAGCAGCTCCAACCCGGTGATCGAGAATTTCCGTGCCGACAAGCCCTGTCTGAAACTGCTCAGCAAAAGCGACCTGGCCGACCCGGCCATCACCCAGCAATGGCTCGAGCACCTGCAAAAAGACCCCACCGTCCGCGCCCTGGCCATCACCACCCACCAACCGGAACCGATGCGTAAACTGGCGGATATCTGCCAGCAGATGGTCCACAAAAAACGGGACCGGGCCACCACCATCACCGCCCTGATCACCGGCATTCCCAACGTGGGCAAATCCACCTTCATCAACACCCTGGCTGGCCGCCAGGTCGCCCGGGCCGGCAACGAGCCGGCAGTGACCCAACGCCAGCAGCGCATCGAACTGGGCGGCGGCCTGATCCTGATCGACTCCCCCGGCATCCTCTGGCCGAAAATCGAAAACCGTAACAGCGGCTACCGCCTGGCCCTGTCCGGCGCCATCAAGGCCACCGCCATGCAGGAAGACGACGTGGCCCTGTTCGCCGCCGAATACTTTATGCAGGCTTACCCGGAGTTAATGAAGGAGCGCTTCAAACTGGAGGCTCTCCCGGATGAAGGCGTACCTTTCCTGGAAACCATCGGCAAGCAACGCGGTTGTATCGGCAAAGGCGGCCACGTGGACTTCGACCGCACCGCCGCCCTGCTGATAAACGAATACCGCAGCGCCAAACTCGGCCCCATCACCCTTGAGACCCCGGCCATGGCAGAGAAAGAGCATGTAAAGGTGGCGGAAATCCGGCGTAAAAAAGAAGAAGAAAAAGAGGCAAAGAAGAAGGCACGCAAAGCGGCGTATAAAGCGAAGGGAAAACCCTGATCGGGTGCCCCTCAAGCGACGCACCGCGTACCCCTCTGGAAAAACACTCCGCCCTCAAACGCCAGGCACAAAAAAGCCCGACTGTTTCCAGCCGGGCTTTTTTGTATCTCGATTGGTCGGGACGGGAGGATTCGAACCTCCGACCCCTT
>OJBR01000717.1_pt1 | contig 12297 bp, 10 predicted proteins | sample 1591161 | NCBI WGS metagenome assembly OJBR01 (sample SAMN05416803, study PRJEB24817) | seawater metagenome | isolation source: Sea water | place: Canada:Atlantic | collected 2013-07
ATCTCTACTTTATTAATTGATTACTTAATTGAATAAGGAAAACTGCTTACTTTACTCACTATTTAATAACCCACTATCAGTGCATTTATCGATCCTATGATTGAAGCTGGTATTAGCGTTATAAGTACAGTTTTTATGAATAACGACTTAGCACTCTAAAGCCAACATTAACGTAAAGAGTATTTATTATTATGGTGACTCTTTTCATAGTAGATAAATACACTTTATGTCGCTTTTATTACCGAAGGTAACGCCTGAGCACATACGGGTTTACTGTATAAATACCCCTGCATTATTTCGCAACCTCGATCAATCAAGAAAATCTTTTGCGCATCATTTTCAACGCCTTCAGCAATAATATCTAATTCAAGATTTTGCGCTAATGTTATAATTGCTGAAGTTATTTGGCTCTCTCTAAAGTTATGCGGTAACCGGGCAATAAAACTGGCATCAATTTTTAAGGTATCAATAGGTAAACTGGTTAAATAACTCAAGGATGAAAAACCGGTACCAAAATCATCTAGTGCAACTTTAACTCCCATATTTTTAATTTGTTTCAGCATGTTAGTTGCTTTATCCATCTGTTTAATGAAACAGCCTTCGGTAACTTCTATTTCCAATAGCTCTGCAGGTAATTGACTTTCTTCTAGTACTGACTTCACTGATGCAACAAGATTGCCTTGATGAAAGTGTAATGCTGAAATGTTCACCGCTATACGGCCACAATCAAGATCTTGATCTAACCATAACTTTCGTTGTTTACACGCATGGTCTAATACCCAATGGTCAATCTCAGCTATAAAACCAAGTTCCTCAGCCATAGGAATAAATTGGGCTGGTGAAACTTGTCCAAGAATAGGGTTAGACCAACGTAATAGTGCCTCCACGCCCATAACTTTAGTGGTTACACCGTGTATTTGTGCTTGATAATTTAATTCAAGTTCATTGTTATCTAAAGCTAACCGTAAATGGCTTTGAATTAATGAGCGCTCGAGTGAATGAGCATTCATTTTAGGAGTGAATAGCTGGAATGAATTACGACCAATACTTTTAGCTCGATACATAGCAATATCGGCATTTTTCATCAACTCTTCTTTGTTTGTACCATCTTCTGGGTAAACGGCGATGCCAATAGAGGTTGTTATATTAAGCGCGTGCCCTTCAATATGATAAGGTTGACGTAGCTTTTCAACTATTCGACTGCAGGCTTTGCAGATATGATCTACTTCACGCATATCTGTTAGCAACAAAGTAAATTCATCACCACCAATACGGGCAATGGTGTCACCTTCTTTTGAACTATCAGTCAAACGTTTAGCAAAACTTTGTAGTAGCTTATCACCAATGCGATGGCCAAAGTTATCATTTACCTCTTTAAAATAATCCAAGTCTATGAAAAAAAGTGCTAATTGATTTTGCTTTCGATGTGCGCTCGCTAAAGCCATTTCAACACGATCAAAAAAGAGTCTACGATTGGGTAACTGAGTAAGTTCATCATAAAATGCTAGGTTTTCAATACGTTTTTCTGCAAGCTTTCTTTCACTAATATCACTGAAGATAGCAGCAAATATTTTATTATTGTCGACACCTTCACTAATTTCGATGATAGTTAGCCATTGAGGGTATATTTCAGAATTCTTGCGTTTATTCCAAATTTCGCCCTGCCAAACACCTTTCTCTAAAATGCATAACCAAAGCTGTTGATAAAATTCGCTGTTATGCTGACCTGAGCTCAATATTTTTGAGTTCTGCCCTAATACTTCCTCTTCTTGATAACCCGTCACTCGCGTAAAGGCTGGGTTTACTGAAATAATACTGCCTTGCTCGTTTGTGATCATAATGCCATCTAACGAGGCTTCTATAATTTTCTCAGCCACCAATAAATGTTTTTTTGATTCTCTAAGTGCAGAATCTCTTTGTTGAACTATTTGATGCAATTCTTCAACATAAGCCAATTCAATATCAAACATAATGTTGTCCATAGACAAAGTACCAATGATGGCACCATGATCATCAGACACAGCCAGATGACGAATATTATTACTGATTAGTTGTTGGTAAGCTGAATATAAAGAATGGTTGGCATTAATAGTTTTTAGTGGGTAATTAGCATGATGCCAGGCTGTCTTTTTAGTACATTCACCGCGCGCAAGCAGGCTTAATAAATCACGTTCGGTAACAATACCATATTGCTTTAATTCACTATTGAAAATGAGCGTAGAGGAACACTCATTTAGTTTCATATGCTCTGCTACATTGTCCAATCTGCAATTATGGCCCAGTAATTTCTGGCTTTTTTTATAACTGCTCGCTACTAGCTTTGCTTGTAAGTAATACTCTATACCTTGGTTTTTAATGACATCCGTTTGGCTGACGATACCTATAGGGAGATTATCGTTATCAACAACGACAAAATGTCGAACGCCGTGATGTCTAAACTTAGTTGCTAGCTCATTAACTGCGACTTCTTGCTTGATAGTCTCAACTGGCGAGTTCATCAGTTCACTAATACTGACATTAAACTGCTCTTGATCGCTAAAATCAATTTTTCGACAATCAGATTCAGTCCATATGCCTAGAGTTAGGTTACTTTTAATAATAATTGAGCTTATATTACGCGCTCTCATACGATTAGCAGCAACATTGATCTTTGTCTCAGGCGTACACGTTAAGATACTCGTTTGCATAATATCTTTAACTATTAAGTTAAGCTCTGGAGTTTTAGAATGTAACAAGGTATCCCTTCCTATATTATCTTAGTTCATCAGTCGCGAAGCTAAATCAGCTATCAATGATAACTGTTAAGCCAGTGGTATATTCTAAGTATATTAGGGATACTTTACTAAAATTATCATCGTAAAAATATGATCTAGCGCATTGATTTTTATCAAATTTACGTACTTAAATTTCGCAGTGTTCATCTTGTTAATAAAAGATGTCTAATATGTAAAATATTAATGTGTATCTGACCCTTAATACGCTGCTTTTGGTTGAACTAGGAAGACGAAATGACACCCGCAATTAATGCCGCTAAAAAGAATAAAATTAGTTATCAAGTCCATGAATATTTACATGATGCTGCGAGTGAGTCTTATGGTGATGAAGCGGCACAAAAACTGGGCGTCTCAAGCGAGAGAGTTTTTAAAACCTTAGTAGTGAGCGTAGACAATAAAACCCTGATTGTTGCCATAATTCCTGTATCTTCAATGTTAAGTATGAAGTTAATCGCCAAAGCTTACGGGGGTAAAAAAGCCATAATGGCATTAAAAACAGATGTTGAACGCTCTACGGGTTATGTGCTGGGTGGTGTTAGCCCACTTGGACAGAAAAAACGGCTGAGAACGTTTATTGATTCATCAGCAGTCCAATTTACTACCGTGTTTGTAAGTGCGGGTAAAAGAGGTTTGGAAATAGAGTTAAGCCCACAAGATTTAAAACAATTGACTCAAGCCAAGCTGGCTGAGCTTTGTCAGTAATAGGTTGAAACAGAAATAAAAAACAGTAGTACTTTACAGTACTACTGCTTAACTTCACTTTTCTTTAACCGTTAGGAATAGCGTTGCTCTTAACGTTTAAACTCAGATGTTTTGCTCCATTGTGGCCAAACGTCTGATTCAGATAACTCAACACCAATTTCAAAGAATAGTTGCATATCTTCAACAGCGCCTGTTAAATCCCAATCTTGGGTATATTCATCACAAAGACCGTGATAACACTTGCTAAGAATTGGGTCTAATTTAGCTCTTAAATCTGCCGTTGCTTGATCAGCAGGAATAGAGCCACCTTTTGCGTATAGCGCAGGAATACCAACGTTAGCAAAAGCGAAATGATCAGAGCGATAGTAAATGCCTGCTGCTGGTCTTGGGTCACCCGAAATTATGCGGTTTTGCTTTATAGCCGCTTTCGTTAAAAAGTTATCAAGCTCAGATTGACCTAAACCATATACTGCTACATCTTTACTCTTACCGTTAGCATTTAATGCATCCATGTTGATGTTAGCAACGGTTTTAGCTGCTGGGATCACTGGATTTGCTGCATAAAACTTAGAACCAAGTAAGCCCTGCTCTTCTGCCGTTACCGCTAAGAATGTTACTGAACGATCAGGTCGATTCGGCAATTTGGCAAAAGCTTCTGCTACTTCAATCAAGGCTGCCGTACCTGTCGCATTATCACGAGCACCATTATATATTTGGTCGCCTGTTTTGGTTAAATCTGTACCTAGGTGATCCCAATGCGCTGAGTATAAAATATGCTCATCCGCTTGTTTTTGACCAGGTAAAGTTGCAATGAAGTTATATGAAATTGATTTTTTAATCGTATTTTTAACCGTAATAGAGGCATCTAAATTCCCCATATCAATATTAAAACTGCCTTGTGCGGCGCGTTCTTTCATTTTATCAAAATCTAGACCTGCTTTTGCAAATAACTCAGCTGCAACAGTACTATTAATCCAGCCTTCAACGGCAACACGATCTTTATTTAAATCATCACGTTGAAAACTAAATTGTGGACCAGTCCAAGAGTTTTTAACTACCGACCAGCCATATGAAGCAGGTGCCGTTTCATGAATGATAATTGCCCCTTCAGCGCCTTGACGGCTCGCTTCTTCATATTTGTAAGTCCAACGACCATAATAGGTCATGGCATTACCATTGAAAACTTCAGGGTCTTGTGTAGCAAAACCTGGATCATTAACTAAAATAACAACCGTTTTACCCTTAACATCAAGATCCTTGTAATCGTTCCAATTGTATTCTGGCGCATTAACACCGTAACCAACAAAAACAAGCTCAGAATTTTTAAGCTGCTCTAATTCACTGATTCGAGCACTGCCCATTACCATATCAGTGCCGTGCTGGTAGTCTTTACTACCAATAGACAATGTCATATCGCTTGACGCTTCAATGGATACTAACGGTACTTCTTGTAAGAAACTGTCACCATTACCTGGCTTAAAACCAATAGCAGTAAACTGCTCAGTTAAATATTCAAGAGTTAGTCTTTCACCTTCGCTTGATGGCGCACGACCACCAAATTTATCAGAAGATAATACTTTTACGTGTTCAATTAATTGCGCTGTATTAATGCTGTCATTACTGGCACTAATATCTTGGGCGCTATTCCCTTGTGTGGAGTTAACTTGTGAAGAGTCATCAGATGTTGTGGCAACACAACCTACCAGTACTGCTGCCGATAAAAGCGATAATCCAATTTTTTTTATCATAATTATTATACTTATTCTGTGAAAAAGATGGTCGAAGTATAAAGGGTCTCAAAACAACTAACCAGTATCGAGATGTAAATCAACGCAAGACAACAAACACAAACTGTCATGGTCAGTTTCCACAAGAGTAAATAATCCCCTCACATGCAGATAGATTTTAAATGCGCGCTGGTTTACAGTAATAAAATAACTGATAGCCGTTACCAATCAAACACTTTACCTATAAGAATATAATGAAAGAATCCTTAAAAGAACTCTCTGAAATCGTCGCCAAAGCCAATGATATATTTTATGACCGTAATAAAAAGGTTGATACCCTCATGGGCATTATGGATAAAACATTACGTAAGCAAGGTATGAACGCTGATGCAATAACCATAGATTGTATTGCTGTGAATAAAAAAATTGTCCTAGTATTGCATGATAGCAAACCTGATTTGGTCGACATTGCACTAGGTGATAAAGCGGGTGTGGTTCATTCGTCGACTGAATATGAATTGAAAAACGTTAATATTGTGCAAATACTCGATATGATGGAAAAGAACTTTCTGAACTAATTTAATCAATGTAAACAGTTTTCGAAATAATGCACTGTAATTGTTACTAACGATAACTTTATTCGAAACAAGGAATTTATCGATGGAATTAAATCAATTAGCTGAAAAAACTATCGGTTGTCCATACTGTGGTGAATCAATCAAGGTGCTTATTGATGCATCTGAGCTGGATCAACAGTATATTGAAGATTGCCAAGTCTGTTGTAAACCGATTAATTTCATTATTTCTGAAAGTATTGATGGCGAGCTTACCGTGAATGTTTATAGCGACGATGAAGCATTTTGATCATTGGTCAATTCAGTTTAACGAGTACTTACTCCTTTATTATGGCCTCCAGAAAAGGTAAATCATGGTTTCTAAAGAACAACTAAGTGAATTTCTACAGTCTGAATTCCCTCAGACTAAATGTTCTATTGATGAAGTCGGCAATCGAGGAGCCATTGTGAGGCATACTGTTGGTCAAGACGAATTACGTCCAGGGGGCACAGTTTCAGGCCCTGTTATGATGACCACAGCAGATGTTGCTTTGTACGTAGCAATCCTCGGCGAAATTGGACTTGTACCACTCGCCGTGACGACCAATTTAACGATTAACTTTCTTAGAAAACCTTCATCTCAAAAAGATATTATAGGTAAATGTTCATTGATAAAAGTAGGAAGAACACTGGTCGTTGGTGAAGTCGAATTATATTCCGATGGTGAGACAGAGCCCGTAGCTCATGTCATCGGTACCTATGCCATACCTCCAGCAAAAGTTAACAATGTCAGATAAAAAACCACAAACCTAGATAGCAGGTTTTCAATATAAACTTGGTAATAATGAGCCACCATTTTAATGGACTTGCTATAAGTTATTCTGCTAATGCTGAGAGCCTATTCTTCAACAGTGAATAGCAATATGATCTCCTTAGATACTCATATCGGCCCGTAGTAAACATGGGAGTAGAACATCCCCTAGCTCCTCACTGTTGCTAAGCATGGCAAAGAATAAAAGCAATAGATTTAACTTCACCTATACTTCAACACGAGCTTTAGTAGGTTTGTCTGTGAAAATGTGCTGAAGATCTCAAATATACTGCTATTTTTATATATTCAGATCCGAGGAGAAACTACAATGAAAAAACAATTCATGACACTAATTGGTTTGTTAGTTCTCGCTGGTACATATAGTCAAACAGCGATAGCAACCGAACAAGAAGTTAAAAATACTATTGTAAACGATAATGCTTATGTAAAAACACATCTTAAGGTGCCCGAAAGCTCTTATTCTAAAGACGGAGCTACAGAATTCTGGTCCAGTGGCGGACTTATTCAACACGTTAAAGCTGATGGCCGACTAGAAGAGTATGACGCTTTTAATATAGATGTTAAACACATCCAAATTACCATTTTGGTGCCTGATAAAATTGCATTGGCTCACTACTATTCAGAGGGCTCCATGGCACCAAAAGGAAGTCCCGCAGTGAGTAATTATAGGACCCGTGTGAGTCAAGTGTATCTGAAAGAAGCAGGGAAATGGAAAGTCCGATCGTCACATTGGTCACCGGTAACCGGTGGTTCAGGTACAAGTCAAACGGCCATAGTTGAATAATCCAACCTTTTTGATAAAGAGCAAAACACAAACAATTACTTCAAGAAATAAATAGTGATGGAGAGCGTAAAATAAGCAGAAAACCTCTCCATTACAAACCCGATAAAAACAGTCATAATTGAAATTAACTTGTTAACGTTCAGCAACTTTGGTGATGTTCTTTAAGTCGTATAAGTTATGCTCAACTGTTAAGATTTTTATCACTCCGCTCTGACAATAAATTCATGAAAATCACATCACTTATTTAGTATTACTCATTTCTTCTTTGTGGCACTTTACGATAAATTAATGTTATTGTTTAAGCAAAGAACGTTCAAATTTAACTGCTCGTCACCCTCTACCAAATGCGCTCATCTTTGATAGCTAACAACGTAAGTTGTTTTTTGATTAAAGCCACGGTTAGAGTGCATGGGATTAGTCAATGACTCAAATAACTAAGAGGTATAGAAATGGATTCAAATTTTTGGCATCAACTATGGGAAAGTAATGAAATAGGGTTTCATCAACGAGCCGTCAACCCGCTATTAGCTGAATATTTCGATACACTTTCTTTAACTGAAGCTGCTCGTCTATTTATACCCTTGTGCGGTAAAACACTTGATATTGCCTGGTTACTCTCTAAAGGTTATCGTGTTGCTGGATCTGAGCTAAATAAACCTGCCGTAGAGCAGTTATTTAGTGAACTTGGTGTAGAGCCAAGGGTTTCGACATTAGGAAAGTTAGACTGCTACAGTGCAGAGAATATCGATATTTTTGTTGGTGATATTTTCGATTTATCTTCTGAAATATTAGGTGGCGTTGATGCTATTTATGACAGAGCTGCATTGGTTGCTTTACCAGAAGCAATGCGTAAGAAATATAGATCACATTTACTTGAAATTACCCATACTGCGCCACAACTGCTACTTACCTTTGAATATGATCAATCAGTGATGCAAGGCCCTCCTTTTTCTATCAGTTCTGATGATATTAAGCAGTATTATTCGAATCAATACACCTTAAGCCTTCTTAAACAAATAGAAGTACCGGGTGGATTAAAAGGCCAATGTGAAGCGAATGAAACTATTTGGCTGCTATCAGCCACCTAATTAATTTTGCCCCTGGTAATTAGTAAAATAACTAATAAAGTAACTAACTTGAGGAAATTAAATTGAGTTTATCGAAAAACTTTAAAATGATGTCGCTATATAATCAGCGGATGAATAGTCAATTAATGGCACATTGTCTGTCGCTCCCAAGTGAGACTTTAGAAAAAGATACTCACTCCTTTTTCCCTAATATAATCAGCTATTGGAATCATATATTGTTCGGTGATTTAATTTTAATGGGTCGTTTAGCGTCAAATAATATAGCAAACTTGTCTCCTTTAGATTTCTCAGGATTGCCAACACCTACTTCACCACAAGATGTTTATCACACCAACTTACTCGATATTGCCTTGTTGAGAGCACAAGTAGATGCGTTAATCATCCGCTATTGCGATAATTTAACTGAAGAAGATTGCGATAGTTTTATGACTTATACCACCACTGAGGGTGTTGTTATAACCAAAGCAGTTGCCGACGTAACCCAGCATATTTTTAACCACCAAGCTCACCATCGAGGACAATTAACCTGTTTACTGAGTCAGGCTGGTGTTGATTATGGCTGTATGGATTTACCTGTGATTGTTGCAGAAGGTAGCCGTACATCCAGGTAACCAATCAATATGCATATTCCAGAGTGTATGGACAGTATCAATTCAAGACGGTTATTTCCTTATAAATTACTGCACTAATCGTTAACAAAGAAGTGGTAACAAAAAACCACTTAAAACCTTGTTTTTAAAGTGCATTCCAGGCGAGGCTTACATCAATATCTTTTATTCCTTCCTGACTAACTCATTTACTTAAATAACTAACATGAAAGTGTGATCACCGAAAAAGTGGATCAAAAAAAGTTGCTTTATGCAGAATTATTTCAGTATTGCTTGAAATGACTTAGAAACACCTTTTTTCTGCTACCCAAAGAGAAAAGTGCTTAAATTATCAACTTCTCACTTACCAATAACTTTGGATTAGTTACAATTCTCTTCTATGGATTGGCGTTATTTATAGCTAGCAATAACAATTAACAGACCTCTCATTGTTAATAATTATTAAATAATCAGAGAATAATTACTGCTCAGTGTAAAACAACAAAAAAAGACTGGGCTTCACGTGGAAACTGAGTTTTAGTCTATACTTATTTAAAATAACGCTGGACAATAAGAATAAAAAAGGTTAGGGATTGTGATAAAAGTTAATTAGCATAATAGCTTAGCCGTTTAACTTAAACGAATATACCTAAATGTTAGGTAATAAATTCACCTCAGCGAAATCGTGATATTGATACGAGAGCATTCGATACAGTTCACAATGATACCAGTGCACAAAATGTCATTTATATTACTGATTAAAAGTAACTAGTGAAGTGTTCTCTCTATATTTTAAAAGCAGAATTATCAACTAAAATTTTTTGCATAAGCTCTCTAAGGTGTGTTTTACAAAGGATATTTTTCATGAAGTTCAAGCTAACAGTTGAAAACAATGTGATTGAGCAACTTCAGACCCACAAGTGTTCAATGTTAGTTAGCATTTACCAGACAAGAAAACTTGTGCTTTTTTCGTTCAGTAGCTATGCGCCAATTAACCCAAAAGTACTATTAGAAGAACCAATGGTAATTGTCATCTTAGGTGAGCAACTAGTCGTTCAATTAATCTGCACTAAGAATAATCCAATAATTTACTCTGAGAATCATCTTAATTTAACACAAAAACCCCCGTATAAAATATTTAGCCCTGGTGTCTCCTATGTCCATAGCGCTACGTCCTTAACAGAGGAATCGGACAACCCAAACAATACTTTTTATAGACTGAATTTATTCGAATTAAATTTACACTTTTCGTGCCTTTCTTATTGTGATTTTAATGATTCCTTTATTCTTGTTTGGAAGCGTATATTCATCAATTATTTTAGTGATGACAATTATTATTACCTTAATGGCATAGCTTTCATCAATAATGAATCGGCATATGATGCAGTACTTGGTAAAACGAATAAAATTTTCTTAGGAAAATATGGTTAGAAAATTATTATCGATAAAATTAAGATGTTAAATACTGAAAATGTGTAAATATCCAATAGTGTTGTCTTTTTCAGATCCTTTATATTAATTATCTCTTTCTACACCTCTAGGTGCTGTTGGGGGGAATGTTAAAATGAAATTAACTACACTAACAATACAAGCAACCTTTAAAGTCATACAATTATTAATTGTGATTGCACTTACTCTATCCAGTAGTGTTAATGCGGCTCCTCCTAGTTTAACTATAGAGACTTCCAACCTGAGCTATACCGAAAATATGGCTATGACCCAAGTGGGCCCAGCATCCACACTTACCGATTCAGATGGTGATACCGATTGGGATGGGGGGAGTTTAGTCATCCAGATAACCGCTGATAATGAATCTAGTGACGAAATTAGTATTCCTGATAATGTTGTAGGCGCTATTAATACTAGTGGAACCGATATTCGAGATAACATCACAGTTATTGGAACGCTTAGCTCAAATGAAGGAACAGTTACCAATGGCACTGCATTAACGATCACGTTCAATGCCAGTGCAACAAATGCATTAGTACAGCAAGTTTTACAGGGGATCAGTTATCGTAATGTATCAGATGATCCGAGTGCATCTAACCGTACTATAACCTTTACCGCTACTGACAAAAATGCTGAATCAGCAAACGGCACTCAAACAATAATGTTTACAGTACTCAATGATCAGCCCACTCTATCTGCAACAGGAGATAATCCCACATTTACGGAGGGTGATAGTGCTGTAAGCGTATTTAGTAGCAGTTCAATATCAACGATTGAATCGGGTCAAATCTTAAACGCCTTGACCCTCACTATTATGAACGTTAATGACGGAACACCTTTAGGTACAGATGAAACTATCTTTATTGACGGTAATGCTATTTCTTTAACCGACAATAATAATGGTACAACTCTAACTAACAACTTAACTTACAATGTTAGCTTGTCTGATAATACTGCAACGCTAAGCTTGACCGCGGGTAATCTTAGCGAAACAGAAATGCAGTTATTAATTGATAGTATGACTTACATCAATCTAAGTGAATCACCTGATGAGAGTGATCGTGTAGTAACGTTAACGCAACTTGTCGATAGTGGCAGCAGTAGCGGAGGTAATGTAAATAGTTCAACGTTAGCCCTTGCTTCAACGATAATGATTAATGCTGTGAATGATGTACCAATTATCATCATTGATGACACGTTGACGACCGACGAAGATAACAACCAAAGCTTAACTTTCACTTTTACTGATGTAGACGGCGATACGATATCAGCCACCGTAACCACCCAAGCCAATAATGGTATAGCTAGTGTGAGCGGTACCACGATCAGTTATACCCCCAATGCTAATTTCAACGGCAGCGATAGTTTCACGCTGACCTTAACCGACAGCGCAGGATATACAACAACACAAGCGATCACCGTGACAGTCAACTCGGTCAACGACGAGCCAACTATCACCATTGAGAACGCCCTGACGACCGATGAAGATAATAACCAAAGCTTAACCTTCACTTTTAGTGATGTCGATGGTGATACTGTCTCTGCCACCGTAACCAGCCAGGCTAGTAATGGTGTTGCTAGTGTGAGCGGCACCATGGTCAATTATGTGCCCAATGCTAACTTCAACGGTAGTGATACTTTCACGCTGACCTTAACCGACAGTGCCGGATACAGCACAACACAAGCGATCACCGTGACAGTCAACTCGGTCAACGACGAGCCAACCATCACCATTGAGAACACCTTGACGACCGATGAAGATAATAACCAAAGCTTAACCTTCACTTTTAGTGATGTCGA
>OJBR01000721.1_pt1 | contig 12213 bp, 10 predicted proteins | sample 1591161 | NCBI WGS metagenome assembly OJBR01 (sample SAMN05416803, study PRJEB24817) | seawater metagenome | isolation source: Sea water | place: Canada:Atlantic | collected 2013-07
CACTATCCTCTTCGTCGGCAGCGTCAGATGTGTATAAGAGACAGACTTCTCAAAGTGAATATATCAGTAGGGATTAACTCTTTTTTAGGCAAATAAATAATGTGTGCATAAACTTTTATGACTCGATTATTTATCGCAATGTAAAATAGTTTTCCCTCATTGATAAAACGCTTGGGCAACATTCCTTCATCATAACTTTGATCTTTAATGGAATAACCGTTAATTATCATAATGTGTTGAAGTGAAATAGCTAAAGCACTAGGAAACACACATTGATTATTACTAGGTAAACATATTACGACACACAGATTAATCGCTATAGATAAAAGGTAAGCTCTTGACTAGTCATCCCGTATCCGTACATATAGTTCCGCCACATTTCATTGATAAGTTAGCCATCAGTGCTGACTTTTTATCTACTCGTGATATCTGCCAATTAAGCCAATCCTTTAGCACTTGGTTAAAAGACGTTTTTATTGATAATGATATAAATGATTTATTATCTGCGCGGGCCGTTTTTGTAGATGCTATTTTAAGAAAGCTTTGGTGCCAGCATCACCTTGATGAATTTCAAATCACTTTAATTGCCGTAGGTGGTTATGGTCGTGGTGAACTACACCCCCAATCTGATGTTGATATATTATTATTAACTCAAGAAGAGGTAAACCTTGAACTTGAAGAGAAAATATCAAGCTTCATTACTCAACTTTGGGATATAAAACTTGATATTGGCCATAGTGTTCGTTCTATTAAAGAGTGTTTAAGGCAAGCGGTAAATGAAGTTACCGTGGCGACTAATTTGATGGAAATGCGGCAAATAGCCGGAAACGAAACACTTACTCAGCAGTTAACGCCCTTATTAAGTGAAGACGTATTTTGGACCTCTGAAAAGTTCTTTATTGCAAAATGTAAAGAACAAGAAAATAGGCATCAACAATACCGAGGCGCAGCATATACGCTTGAACCTAATTTAAAAGCAAATCCCGGTGGTTTACGTGATATTCAGACCATAGCTTGGGTAGCTAAACGTCACTTTTCTGCCGATTCCCTAGAAGAATTAGTAGAACATAACTACCTCTATCCAAATGAATTTTTTGAACTATTAGAATCACAAGATTATCTCTGGCGCATGCGTTTTGCTCTGCATTTTGTTGCTGGTCGCAGCGAAAATCGTCTATTATTTGATTACCAAGCTGATGTTGCAAAAATGATGGGGTTTGGTGATGAAGGTAAAGCGCCCGTTGAACGTATGATGAAACGTTTCTTTCGTATCATTGCCCGAGTTACAGAATTAAATACTATGCTGTTACAGCATTTTGAACAGGCTATTATTAAAAAGCCTGAACTGAGCAATATTAGTATTATTAACCAAGATTTTGAACTCGTTGATAAATTAATCAACACCAGAAATGATCGTATATTCATGCGACCTGTCAAAATGATTGAATTGTTTTTAATCATTGCTCAAGAGCCCGGTATTAAAGGTATTCACTCACATACTATGCGGCTATTACGCAATGCGCGCAGACGATTGATTTCTGGGTTAATTGATTATGCAGAATGTCGCCGTATGTTTATGGCCATTATTCGTCATCCGCGTGGCTTAGGTTTGGCATTAACCTTGATGCACCGACATAGCATACTAAGTTCATACTTACCGCTATGGCGTAATATCGCTGGCCAAATGCAATTTGACCTGTTCCATGCTTACTCAGTCGATGAACATAGTTACCGAGTGATTAAGAATTTACACCAATTCAGTCAAAAAGAGCATAATCATAAATTTCCCTTATGTAGCAAAATAGTACAAAAGATACGTAAACCCGAAGTACTTTACCTTGCCGGATTTTTCCATGATATTGGTAAAGGTCGTGGTGGCGATCATGCTAAATTAGGTGCTATTGATGCTTTGAGCTTTTGCTTGTCACATCAATTAAGCAAACACGATAGTAATATGGTGGCATGGCTTGTTGAACACCATTTATTAATGTCTGTAACAGCCCAACGTCGTGATATTAATGATGAAAATGTTATTAGAACTTTTGGCGAAATAGTCAGAGATGAAGCTCACTTAAATTACCTCTATTGTTTAACTGTTGCTGACATGCGTGGTACCAACGAAAGTCTTTGGAATAACTGGAAAGCTAATCTACTTGAAGAGCTTTATTTTAATACCTTAAGTGCTTTTCGACATGGCTTAGAGAAACCAGTAGAAGTACGTTCTAAAATTCGTGAAAATCAACAACAAGCATTGACCTTACTTAGTGAGAACAATGTTGATGAGCAAAGTATTAAAGCTTTGTGGCGTGAATTTAGAATTGACTACTTTTTACGTTATTCACCAGAGCAAATAGCCCGACAATGTCAGAACATTATCGAACACGATAGAGAGAAACCCTTAGTATTAATTAGCCCTATACCTTATAGGGGCGGTACAGAAGTATTTATTTTCACCAAAGAGAAGAATAATACCTTTGCCAATACCGTTTCATTTTTGGTGACGAAAAAGCTATCGATACATGATGCAAAAATTATCACAACAAAAACTGGCTATACCGTAAATACCTTTGTTGTACTCGATAGTCGGAACAAACCTTTAAGAGAGCGCTTCTACACTAAGGAAATGAGTCAAACGTTAGTTGATAGACTGCAGCAAATAGACATCTGTGATCTTCCAGAACCTAAACTAGCAAGACACATGAAGAAATTTAAAGTAGCGCTGCGCGTTAACTTTATTAAAATACATGCAAAAAATCGAACTATGGTAGAGATAATAGCCTTAGATAGACCTGGATTGTTATCCAATATTAGCCAAGTTTTTCTAGAAGCACGAGTTAATATCCACTCAGCAAAAATAACAACCTTTGGTGAGAAAGCTGATGATGTCTTCACCATTTCAACTGAAGAAGATGATGCTCTAACCAAAGAAGAGCAAGAAGCTCTAGCACTGCGATTAACGCAAGAGATTGATTAATTGAATTACAGCCATATAACACAAATAAATTTCAAATAGGAAAGCCTAATGACAGATTTAAAAAATTTAGCCAGCGTAATTGAACAAGCCTTTGAAGAAAGAGCTAGTATTTCCCCTGCAACCGTTTCAAGTGAAATTAAAAATGCCGTACTTGATGCTTTGGCAGCATTAAATAATGGTAGTGCACGCGTTGCAGAAAAAGTTGACGGCAGCTGGCAAGTAAATCAATGGCTTAAAAAGGCTGTATTACTTTCTTTTCGCATATGGGATAACCAAGTAATAGATGGTGCAGAAAGTACCTTTTTTGACAAAGTTCCAATGAAATATGATGGTTACACACAAGCAATGTTTGAAGCGGATGGTGTACGTGTAGTCCCTGGCGCAAGTGTTCGTACTGGTAGCTTTATTGGTAAGAACGTTGTGGTAATGCCGAGTTTTGTCAATATTGGTGCTTTTGTCGATGAAGGCTGTATGGTCGATGCTTGGGCAACGGTTGGATCGTGTGCGCAAATTGGTAAGAATGTGCATTTGTCTGGTGGTGTAGGTATTGGTGGCGTTTTAGAGCCTTTACAAGCTGGACCGACAATTATTGAAGATAACTGCTTTATTGGCGCACGTTCTGAAATTGTAGAAGGCGTTATAGTAGAAGAAGGTGCAGTAATTTCAATGGGCGTTTATATCGGTCAAAGCACTCGTATTTTTGACAGAGAAACAGGTGAAGTTCATTATGGTCGAGTACCTGCTGGCTCTGTAGTAGTGCCAGGTAACTTACCTTCAGCTTGTGGTACTTACAGTTTATACGCTGCGATTATCGTGAAGAAAGTTGATGCAAAAACGTTAGCAAAAGTTGGTATCAACGAACTATTACGCGCCGTTTCTGAAGAGTAATTATTATTATAAAAACGAATAGCTAAAAATTTGACGCTATCAGGCTTGTTCTGTACTTGTTATTAAATAATAAGTATTGAACGAGTTTTTTTTATCAAGGATATAAATTCCTTAAAATTTTACTCAACTAATTTATTAGTGTTTTCATAGCATTATCACTTATAAAATCTCTGTCATTATAAAACCCTACTTTCTGGCATAACACTTGCCCTATTGATAATAATTCAATCATATTATTTATCATTAGGTTTGTTATGACAGTATTTAAAATTGTAATCAGTTTACTTTTTTGTCTAGTACTCGGAGCTTGTTCTAATTCCACACAAGTAGAGTTAAGTCCTGAAAACAACCACTACTTTGCAAAAGAATTTAGTCATAACGAATTTACGACTTATCACAAAGGCTCAATTAAGAAGTCAGCATCATCAGATCAGCAACTTATGCTCTCACTACTTAACAGACCAGTACCTGAAGATCAGCGAATGATGTTAGCCTTTGCACAGCGCCAAGCAAGTTATTTTCCTGATAACACACCTATTGGAGTAAGTATAATAGGTGATAAAGATAGCCAAATAAGTACTACAAGAGCAAGATCACAATATTCTCAGGCTATTGCCCAGGATATCAATGTAGTGACCATTAGCGCTATGCCAAAGTGATACTATTGACGGTAATTATACCTTCGTATTATTTTAATCTAAGTTTAACCAAATCAGCTTATAAACAATTAATTACTGTTCACCTTTGATATTTATGTCTCCCCCTAATCACAACAAATAAACCGACTCATTAGTACCTACAACAATTCCTCATAAAATTCCTAAAACAAACAGTCATAGTTGTAACTAACCTTTAACTATCAGAATATTTTAGTGTTATAATTGCCTTTTATAGCCTTTAATACCAATCGAACTAACTTATTGATCACTTAGCGAAAATTAAAAGGCTTAGAGGCAAGGTATTGATTGAAGAGAATGATTATTCCCTTGTCAAGATTAATAATGCCGCATGTAAGCCTTTTAAACTCGCCCTTTGGGAGCTCATTAGCAAACTGATAACATTACAAAATGAATGAAATATAGACTAACTATGTTTAACTCATTTTACTTGTTTTAAGCTCGCTAACGTAACTCTAAGCTGACCAATAAATTAGTCCGTTTGGTATAAGGCTTATTCATACTCACATTACTATTACCCACTGATATCTAGTTAAACGATAATAGTTTGGTAACAAGGCATATAACATGACTCAAGATGAAATGAAAAAAGCAGCAGCCATAAAGGCATTAGAATACATTGAAAATGATACTATCGTTGGTGTTGGTACAGGTTCAACAGTTAACTTTTTCATTGATGCTCTAGCCTCTATGAAAGATAAAATAACAGGTGCTGTTTCTAGCTCAGAAGAGTCTACCAAAAGATTAAAAGCACACGGTATTGAGGTGTTTGATTTAAATAGCGTTGATGTCTTAGATGTGTATATTGATGGTGCAGATGAAATCACTCGCCATATGGCCATGATCAAAGGCGGTGGTGCAGCATTAACTCGTGAAAAAATAGTTGCGGCAGTCGCCAAGAAATTTATTTGTATAGCTGATGATTCAAAACAAGTAAAAGTATTAGGCAGCTTCCCATTACCTGTTGAAGTAATACCAATGGCACGCAGCTATGTCGCGCGTGAATTAGTTAAGTTAGGTGGTGACCCCGTCTACCGTCAAGGAGTAACCACAGATAACGGTAATGTTATCCTTGATGTATACAACCTCGAAATTCTTGACCCTAAAGCACTAGAAACTCAAATTAACGCTGTTGTTGGCGTTGTGACTAATGGTTTATTTGCACTTCGTGGCGCAGATATATTAGTTCTAGGTAGTAAAGAGGGTATTCAAGTTATCCAATAAGGTACTAGACACATATATTTTTAAGTAAAAAATCAGATTTTAAGCATATTTATTCGATAATGTCCTCAATAAACCCTTTAGAGTTTATACACTATATGATATGTTAAAGCTCTATTTAGATATCTAGCCATCTAAACGAAAGTATATTTAGCCGTTTAATTTTGATAAGTGAAGCCAATTTATGATCATTGCCAACCAAAACTCATTAGCAAAAAGTAAGATTAAAATTTTATTACTTGAAGGCTTGCACCCAAGCTCTCTAGAAGAATTGAAGCAAAAAGGTTATACCAATATTGAATCACTTAAAACCTCTCTCTCAGAAAGTGAGTTAATTGAGAAAATTGCAAATGTTCACTTTATTGGCATTCGCTCACGCACTCAGTTAACAGAAAAAGTGTTAAGTCATGCAAATAAGTTAGTTGCTATCGGTTGTTTTTGTATTGGCACCAACCAAGTTAATTTAAAAGCAGCGCAAACTCGCGGTATACCTGTTTTTAATGCACCATTCTCTAATACCCGTTCAGTTGCTGAACTTGTCCTTGGTGAAACGCTATTATTACTTCGCGGCATTCCAGAGAAAAGTGCAAAAGCTCACCGCGGTGAGTGGTTTAAGTCTGCGGTTGGCTCAGTAGAAGCCCGCGGTAAAGTACTGGGTATTATTGGCTACGGTCATATTGGTATGCAATTAGGTATTTTAGCAGAAACACTAGGGATGAGAGTACGCTTTTACGACGTAGAAACTAAATTACCTTTAGGTAATGCTAGTCAAGCGCCATCGTTAGATGCATTACTTGGTGAAGCCGATGTAGTGAGCTTACATGTACCCGAAACGGTGCAGACTCAAAATATGATTTCAAAAGCTCAATTTTCAGCAATGAAAAAAGGTGCTATTTTTATTAATGCTTCTCGTGGCACTGTAGTGGATATCCCTGCTTTAGCTGAAGCTTTAGATAGTAAAAAAATAGCTGGCGCGGCAATTGATGTATTCCCTGTTGAGCCTAAAAGCAATGATGATGAGTTTATCTCAGCTTTACGCGGATTTGATAATGTTATCTTAACGCCACACATTGGTGGTAGCACCAAAGAAGCACAAGCCAATATTGGTTTAGAAGTTGCAACAAAATTGGCTAAATATTCAGATAATGGTTCGAGTTTGTCTGCAGTAAACTTCCCTGAAGTATCTTTACCTGATCATTCTTTCCCAGGCCAAAAGAATACCAGCCGTTTACTACATATTCACCATAACCAACCGGGTGTTTTGACTCAAATTAACCAAGCATTTGCTGAACACAATATAAACATTGCAGCACAGTACTTACAAACAGATGACAAAATTGGTTATGTTGTTATTGATCTTGACTCAGAAGACAGTACGTTAGCATTAGAACAACTAAAGCATGTTGATGGCACTATCCGCGCTAGAATATTGCACTAATTATCTAATGGGTGAAATACCCCTTAGATTTAGTTAAAAGCATAAAAAAAAGGCCCGTTTATAAAATTATAAACGGGCCTTTTTGTATTTGTAAATTGCTTAGTTACCTCCCCTAATATTACTAGAACTAAAATGATCTTTAGTTAAGCATAGTACTATCATCGTCAATAATTTTAGATGTTATCGGTATGTCTTGTCTAGATAATTTTGATAGTTTTCTATTGCGTTAACATTACCCTTATTTCGTTGACAGACACTTTTTTGATATTGAAAATTGAACACGTCAAACCATAAATCTAATACATGTGCATTGGTGCTTTCACCATGCATATCTAATACTCTAGCGGCAACCTCAGCGGTTGAAAATTGATGTTCAAGCTCTGTTTTTCTTACGGTATACCGAGAATCTGAACCTACAGGTGATAATTGTCCATTGTTATCACTTTGGCAGTTTCCGCTAACAGCTTCGACAGCCGTTTTTGCGTCAAAAGATACCATTGGAAACCGATCTAAATAAGGACTTTTACGGAACATTTTTTTCGCCTCACGCCAGCTGCCATCAAGCATTATAAATAAGGGTCTTTTACCCTCAGGGCAAATAACTTTATTGGTAAAAACTTTACGTTCATTATCAGCATATTCTTGTGGAAAAACAACGAGGGGAAACCATTTATCGTCATTAAGTACCGCTAATAACTCAAGGTTTTCTTGTGTTCTTGACCATAAAAAGGCAAAAGTATCTGGAATAAGATCTGCAATGAGCTTTCCTGTATTACTCGGTTTTAAGACCTCAGTGTCATACATTAATAATAAAAATCCTGCAGTGCTTTCTACTTGTTCTTTAATTGGTGAAATGTCACAAATACAAAACTGCTTAGCAAGTTGGCATAATGGACAGCGGATGACTCTTTGTCCTCGTGCTTTGTAGGTCGTTGTACTTATACTTTTACGGTATTGGTGTAATCGATGAACTGCGTGCATATTTAACAGAATATAAAAATAAAAAAAGACCTCGCAATTATAACAGTGCGAGGCCAGTGTGTTGAACAATATTCCCAGTTTTCACTAATAAGAGTGAATAACAGGACTACTTAATTGTATTACTGAAGATATCAATCTTGTGATTACTTTGCTGTAGGGTTTGACTCTTCTTCATAGTGTTTTTGCGTCACGGTAAAAATATCAATACCAGCAAGTGGCCCAATTTCAAGCTTTAATTGCTCTTCTAGGGCATCAACTTCGGCAATACTACTGCATAGAGCCTCGGCCTTCTTTTCTATTACAGCAGATCTAGTTGTCATCTCATGTTCGATGTTTTCACCAAAATTTTCCATACGCGTTTCAAAGTTTTGCTCATCACCTTCTGAAGCAACCATCTGTTGCCCCATAGCAATTAAGATGCTGCCCATAGAATTCAACACTGCTTTTTCAACCGCTGACTCAATACGTTTGTCAAAATCTTTACCAAGTAAGCCTTCACTTTCTAAACCTTCAACACCAACAGAAACACCATGTTCAATAGATAGATTAGTGGATACTTGTTCTCGAATTAACGTTAGCTCTGTAGTTAAATCTGCTGCGACGGCGTTGCCCTTACCGAGTAATCCATTAAACGCAAGGTTTACGCCTTCAATAGCTAAATCAACACCTTCGATGGCAACACTTTTAACTTGAGGCACTAAGTGACGGATTTTTTGGTCATATTTTTTTACAAGAGCTTGTTGTTCATCAGATAATTCTATTTCTTGATTATCAATAAGGAGTTTTTTGCCATCAATTATTGTATATAAATTACGTTCTTTCTCATCACTGTCACCTTCAGTTTGTAAAAATTCAATCGAATTAGCTTTGATAGCAAAACCAGCCGATAAATCAACATTACATGATGTATTGGCGTGGGCAGCTGATGATGTAAAAGATAACGTAAGTGCGCTAGCGATTAAAGTTGAGTGAAAAGAAGTCATGATTTTATCCTTAAGTGTTTTATTATTGTTTGCTGCTGAGTCGTTTATTATGATTAATGAACGTTATAAAGTAGGGTTACTTTTACAAGTAGTAACGATGACCTGTATAAATAACTACAAATTAATCATTATTAACCTAGTAATTAGTAGCATAACTGTTACAAACATAGTGCCAACTTTACTTATCCATATTTATCAATAAGATAAGTATTTACCGCTAATGAATGCGCGGTTGAAAACAAATAATTTAGTCAAATTAGCTAGTTAATCGTATTTTATACAACTTATCAGCTTTGTTGCATTTCAATTAATCGAGACTGACAGCGTTCAAACTCAAAGGCAAGTTGCTGTCCTTGATAAAGTTCAAATATATCAACTTGCGCGCTAACGATTAATTTGACATTTTGATCGTAGAATTCATCTACCAAAGCAATAAACCTTCTGGCTTCATCATCAAGCTGTTGTAACTCTCCCATCAAAACGCCACTGCGTTGGTAGCTGTCCTCAACCCCTGAAAAAACGGCTGGCACTAACTCCCCAGAAAACTTAGGGACGTTGGCAATACACACTGTATCAAAGTCTTTCGCTAACACCATGTAATCTCGCTGGCTTCGAGGGCCCGAGCATAACGCAAAAAAATCAAAGAAAATAACATTATCACTTTGCGCTAAATAGCAGAGTTGTCTGTGATTAATCTCTATCTCACCAGAGACCAACTCTTGTGTTTCAGTCAAGCTATGAAAGCGTTCAACTAACCTTGTATTACCTTGATTGGCTAATAGAAAATAATTATTATAACCGCTGTTTTTTGAAAATTTAGTACGGCGGTGATCAACGTCACCATTAATAGAAACAATCTGACAATGTTGATTGATTAAAGCGATCGTAGGTAAGAAACGTTCTCTTTGCAATCCATTACGATAAAGCTGCTCAGGTTGACAATTTGAGGTCGTAACAAGGGTCACTCCTTGTCTAAATAGCGCTGAAAATAGACCACTCAGTAACATGGCATCGCCAATATCAGTCACATAAAATTCATCAAAACATAATAAATCGATGTTTTGTGCCCACTTGGTGGCTATATGATTAAGGGGCTCAGATTGCCCGGTTAGTTGGGCAAGTTGCTGATGAACACTTTCCATAAAGTGATGGAAATGAATGCGTTTTTTATTTTTAATGGCTAAATGCTGATAGAACAAATCCATCAGCATAGTTTTACCTCGACCTACTCTGCCGTGAAAATATAATCCAGAGATATTTTTTTTTAACTTTTTAGGCAAGTGCTGTTGAGCTAACAACTGCTCAGATAACAGTATTAAGGCATCGACAGCATGAGTTTGAGCGGTATCAATATCGAGCTGCTTGTTAGCAAGCAACTCTTGGTAGGCATGTTTCATTACGTTTTTTAATCTAGTAACTAATTAGTTAAATGGCGAGCATTAAAGGTACGGCCTTTCATTTTGCCTTTAGATATTTTTTTCAAGGCTAAGTTTAAAGCCGCTTTAGTAACAGCAACATAGGCCTTATTATCAAGAACTGAAATTTTGCCAACTTGCGAACCTTGCACACCATTATCGCCGGTAAGTGCCCCCAAAATGTCTCCCGCTCTAACTTTTTGCTTTTTACCGCCATCAATTTGAATGGTTGCCATTTTAGCTTGCGGACGTTCATTGGCAAGTACCGCTAATGAAGGCAACGGTTCTGGGGTAATAACAGCTTCAAGGTAGTCTTCAAGTAAACCCACTTTATAACTTTCTTTGTCACTAAACAGCGAATAAGCTATACCTGTGCTGCCTGCACGACCTGTTCGGCCAATTCTATGTACGTGCACTTCACTATCACGGGCAATATGATAATTAATCACTAAGTCCAAATTATCAATATCTAAACCACGTGCTGCAACATCGGTAGCAACAAGAATAGAAGCACTTTTGTTAGCAAAACGTAATAATGTTTGGTCTCTATCGCGTTGTTCTAAATCACCATGTAAAGCTATCACGCTAAAACCATCAAAGTGTAAAGCATCAGCGACTTGTTGGGTTTCTTTTTTGGTATTACAAAAAATAGCAGTCGATTCAACTTGGTTATCTAGTAATAATAAACGTAACGCATCAAGGCGGTCGTCATCATTACTTACTTTAAAGAACTTTTGACTGATAGTTGACTTGTCTTCACTAGAAGCAACTTTAACCATCACAGGATCAGTCATAATGCTTTCGCTGATAGACTTAATTTGCTCAGGAAAAGTAGCACTAAAAAGTAACGTTTGGCGATCAAGTGGTGTGCGTCCGACGATATTATCAAGTGCAGCTTGAAAGCCCATTTCTAACATACGATCAGCTTCATCAAGCACTAATAAGTTTAAGTTATCTAATTGTAAAGTGCCTTTTATAACATGTTCCTCAAGGCGTCCAGGGGTACCAACAATAACATGGGCGCCATGCTCTAAAGAACCTATTTGTGGTCCAAAAGGGGTTCCTCCACAAAGCGTCAGTATTTTTATATTATGAATACCACGCGCTAGTTTTCTCAATTCTTTTGCAACTTGGTCAGCTAATTCCCGCGTTGGACAAATTACCATAGATTGAATACGAAAACGTTTAACTTCAAGCTTGTTCAGTAATGCTAAACCAAAAGCAGCCGTTTTACCTGAGCCTGTTTTTGCTTCACCAATAACATCTTTTCCCTTAAGTAATTCAGGTAATGTTTTAGCTTGAATTGGTGTCATTTGCTCATAGCCAAGCGACGATAAGTTTTTAACTAAATCCTGTTTCAAGCCCAACGAAGTAAAAGCTAACGATGAAGTAGTTGTATTAGTACTCAAAATAAACGCCTCTGGATTAAAGCGGCTTAGTCAATACTAAGCCAAAAGATAAGAAAGCTATCAATACAAAGATAAGAAAACTTTCATGAGATAGATAATGCGCGCATAATAACAGTAATTATTGTACAACCCCAGTATATTCAAACCTATGACGACAGATTCAAAACAGTTATTAGTCTGTCTCTTATACACATCTCCGAGCCCACGAGACCGTACTAGATCTCGTA
>OJBR01000725.1_pt1 | contig 12184 bp, 9 predicted proteins | sample 1591161 | NCBI WGS metagenome assembly OJBR01 (sample SAMN05416803, study PRJEB24817) | seawater metagenome | isolation source: Sea water | place: Canada:Atlantic | collected 2013-07
CACTCGTTCAGGGTTGACAAAGGGAGTCATACCAACTTTTAAATAAGGGGCGCAGGCATGTGGGGCATAATGGCGAAGCCGCCCCGCATGTTTGCGTCCCAGCTCGCGCAGCGGGCGAACTTGATTTTCTTGTTAGGTGCGTTCATAAACATACCTAAGTTCGCTGCTAAACAAAGGCTTATAAACTGTAATTTTAATTTCTTGATCTAACTTACAATAGCTTTCGCACCTTACAATAATAAAATTTCCGTCCGGAAGTTTTACCTTTGCTAAATCTATTCTATGGACACTTCGATTGCCACCGCCAATCGGGCGCTGAGATATTGAGTAGACCTTACCTTCTAGTGTTCCTTTCTCGACTCCTGTCACGAATGTGAATTGAAATAAAATAGCCAGAAGAGCAAGTATTAATGCAGGGGTTCCCAAAATTAAGATTGGTTTATTAGTGAGTAAGTATGCAGCTTGACCCATAAGCACCTAACAATTTAGTGTACGGAAAAAATCCTTTATGCAAGGCGGAAAGTTTCCATATATCACCCAAATAATATTTTAACTTTCGCACGTAAGTTAACTTATATCAATATCCTACACTTTGTATCTGAAAACACTGTACTTAAGTACGGAATGTTTCCTTTTTATTTTACGGCGTACTAAAAAATCGTAATGCTGTATGTAATTACAGTTTAAATGTGAAAAATAAAAATGAAATCAATGTTTATGCAAATGGTGGTTCAACACATGCGAAATCACCGTTACGCTAAGCGCTCTATACAGCTTTATAGTGGGTGGATTGTTAGTTATATTCGGTTTCACAATACTAGGCATCCTGCCGAGATGGGAGACAAAGAAGTAGAATTGTTTCTATCTCACTTAGTGAATAAAAAGAATGTAGCACCGGCTACTCAAGCCAGCGCACTCAATGCGTTGGCATTTCTTTATCGAGACATACTAGAAAAGCCTCTTTCCTTGAGCCTTGATTTTGTTACAAGTCGCAGGCAAGCCAAGTTACCTGTTGTGCTTACGCAAGACGAAGTGGTAGCGCTGTTTGCTCAACTTCCTGCTCATTTAAAGTTACCTATTTCGTTACTTTATGGAAGCGGGTTACGTTTAATGGAGGCTGTGAGGTTGCGTGTAAAAGACATTGATTTCGACTACAACGCTATTCGAATATGGGATGGTAAAGGCGGCAAACATCGTGTTGTTACTTTAGCATCAGAGCTAAAACCTGGGCTTAATCGGCAAATAAGTGTAGTTGAAAGTTACCTTATTGCAGATTTAGATAACCCTAGTTACCAAGGGGTATATTTGCCTCATCGTTTGCGTGTTAAATACCAAAATGCGCCTAAAGAACTTGGATGGCATTATCTTTTTCCTTCTGCGCGTTTATCGGTTGATCCCGAGAATGGAAAAACGCGTCGACATCATATTGATGAATCAAGCATACAAAAGGCGATAAGAATAACCGCAAGTGCGTGTGGGCTTAAAAAGAAGGTTACGCCGCATACCTTACGACATTCATTTGCTACTCACCTTTTACAGTCGGGTGCCGACATTCGTACTGTGCAAACGCAACTTGGTCATTCTGATGTGAAAACTACGCAAATTTACACTCATGTATTACAACAGGGGGCGCAAGGGGTAGTTAGCCCGCTTTCCCGTGTTTTAAAATAGTCGTGTTTGCTCAAGCTGTATTGTGCTTTACGAACCTCATGCAACAAAAAAGGGCCCGAAGGCCCTTTGAAATAAAACGTAAATAATTAATTAAACACGTTCAAATACAGTGGCTATACCTTGGCCTAAACCAATACACATGGTGGCTAAGCCTAGCTCTACATCTTGCGATTCCATCAGGTTAATCAAGGTACCTGATATACGTGAACCAGAACAACCTAGAGGGTGGCCTAGTGAAATGGCGCCGCCGTTAAGGTTAATCTTGTCATCAAGATTGTCCATCCAACCTAGTTGCTTAATGCACGATAGTGCTTGGGCAGCAAAGGCTTCGTTGAACTCAGCCAGTTGAATATCGTCCATGCTAAGGCCAGCACGTTTTAGGGCTTTTTGTGTTGCCGGTACTGGGCCGTAACCCATAATAGCTGCATCACAACCTGCCACTGCCATTGAACGAATTTTAGCGCGAGGTGTTAAACCTAGTGCTTTCGCTTTGTCGGCAGACATAAGCAACATGGCAGACGCACCGTCAGACAACGCTGATGATGTACCTGCTGTAACGGTGCCGTTTACTGGGTCGAACACAGGGCGAAGTTGCGCCATGCTTTCAGCTGTGCTTTCTGGGCGAATAACTTCATCATGGTCAATCAGTTTAAGCGTACCGTTGGCATCATGGCCTTCGATAGGCACAATCTCGTTAGCCCAGCGGCCTTCAAGGTGTGCTTTATGCGCTAGCTGATGCGAACGTGCGCCAAACGCATCTTGCATTTCACGAGTGATACCATTTTGACGACCAAGTAGCTCGGCGGTCATACCCATCATGCCAGAGGCTTTTGCGGTGTACTTAGCAAGGCCTGGGTGAAAGTCGATGTTGTAGTTCATAGGTACATGGCCCATGTGCTCAACACCACCAATCATGTATATATCGCCACGACCGCTCATAATGCCGCTAGTCGCATCATGCAATGCTTGCATCGATGAACCGCATAAACGGTTAACGGTGACTGCACCTGTAGTACGTGGAATTTGGGTTAGCAATTGCGCATTACGCGCAATGTTGAAACCTTGTTCTTTGGTTTGCTGTACACAGCCCCATATAATGTCTTCAATTTCTGCTGGATCAACACCTGGGTTGCGCTCAAGTAATGCGGTCATTAGCGCGGCAGACATAGTCTCTGCACGAACATTTCTAAATACACCGGCTTTCGAGCGTCCCATAGGGGTACGAACACAATCGATAACTACGACTTCTTTCATTATTAGTCTCCTTGGGAATTAAGCGAAGTAAGATTTACCTTCAGCGGCCATCTTGCGAACGCCATCTGAAATTTGGTAAATCGGGCCAAGACTGGCGTATTTGTCGGCTAGTTCGACAAAGTTCGCTAATCCCATTGTTTCAATCCAGCGGAATACACCACCGCGGAATGGAGGGAAGCCTAAACCGTAAAGTAAGGCCATATCTGCTTCAGCTGCAGTACCTACAATGCCTTCTTCTAGGCAACGAATTGCTTCGTTAGCCATAGGGATCATCAAGCGTGCAATAATGTCTTGCGCGTCGAAGTCTTTGGTATCGGCTGTAATAGGAGCAAGCAAGCTGTATGCTTCTTCAGCAGCCACTTTCGTAGGCTTACCGCGCTTGTCTTTACCGTAGTTATAAAAGCCTTTGCCATTTTTCTGGCCTAAGCGTTTTTCTTTATAAAGCACGGTTACTGGGTCGTCGCCAATACGTGCCATACGCTCTGGAATACCTGCTGCCATAACGTCTGCAGCGTGGTCGCCAGTATCAATACCAACAACATCCATTAGGTAAGCGGGGCCCATTGGCCAACCGAACTGTTTTTCCATTACTTTATCAACAGCAACAAAATCAGCGCCATCTATTAGCAACTTACTGAAGCCTGCAAAGTAAGGGAACAATACACGGTTTACCAAGAACCCTGGGCAATCGTTAACCACAATAGGGGTTTTACCCATGCGAAGTGTGGTGGCCACTACGGCATTAATAGTATCTTCCGAGGTATTTTCACCACGAATAATTTCAACCAATGGCATGCGGTGTACTGGGTTAAAGAAGTGCATACCACAGAAGCGTTCTGGCTTGTCTAAGCTTTTCGCTAATTGGTTAATTGAAATAGTAGAGGTGTTAGAACAGATGATAGCGTCATCGGCCACTACGTCTTCTACTTCTTTAAGCACTATGCCTTTTACTTTCGGGTTTTCAACAACGGCTTCAATCACAAGATCTGCATCTTTAAGCGTGTTGTAGTCAAGGGTAGGCGTAATAGCGTTAAGGGTTTTTGCCATGGTTTTGGCATCCACTTTACCGCGCTGCATACCTTTACCAAGAATATTGGCAGCTTCGTTTAAGCCTAGGTCTAGTGCTTCAGTGTTAATGTCTTTCATTATCACTGGCATGCCTTTAACAGCACTTTGATACGCAATACCGCCACCCATAATACCCGCACCCAGTACGGCATTAAGTTTTACCTCTTTTGTGGCAGCTTTAGCTTGTTTCTTACCTTTACCTTTTACTAGCTGGTCGGCTAGGAAAATACCAATTTGCGCTTGCGCTGCATCGGTTTTAGTTAGGGCAACAAAGCCAGCGTTTTCAAGCTTAAGTGCGCCATCGCGGTCAAGGCCTGCGGCTTTTTGAACGGTTTCTACCATTTTGTGCGGAGCAGGGTAGTGCTTGCCTGCTTGGGCAAATACCATGGCTTGTGCGGTAGAAAAACTCATCATAGCTTCGTTTTTATTTAGCTGTAATGGGGCTTTCTTCTGAGCACGACGTGCTTCCCATTTGAACTTGCCATCTGCGGCATCTTTTAGCATAGAAAGTGCGCTGTCGCGTAATGACTCTGGTGCAACTACGGCGTCAACGGCGCCTTCAGCAAGGGCTTTTGCGCCTTTTCTGTCTTTACCTGTGGTCATCCACTCTAGCGCATTGTCGGCACCAATTAAGCGAGGTAAACGTACCGTGCCACCAAAGCCAGGCATTATGCCTAATTTAACTTCTGGTAGGCCAATAGAGGCAGTTGTATCTGCAACGCGAAGGTCACAGGCTAGTGTCATTTCACAGCCACCACCCAGTGCAAAACCGTTAATGGCAGCAACAGTAGGGAAAGGTAAATCTTCGAAGCGGTCAAACACCTGAGACGTGTTTGCTACCCAGTTTAGTACTTCGGCTTCATCCATCGCGAATAAGCCGGTAAATTCGGTGATATCAGCACCTACAATAAATGCAGATTTTGCGCTGCGTACTACTAAGCCTTTAACACCGCTTTCTTTAAGCAATGCTTGGGTTGCTTCATCAAGTTCTGTCACCGTTTGGCGGTCGAACTTGTTTACTGAACCTTCGGCATCAAATACCAGTTCAGCAAAGCCATCATCTAACAGACTGACGGATAAACTCTTGCCTGTGTATATCATTATCATCTCCTTCGGCGTTGGCCGGGATAGTAGTGTAGCAATCTAACCATTCGCTATAAGCGTATAAACCAAACATACATTCTGGTCGTACCACAACACTAATGCGTTAGGGTGGCTAGCTTTTTAACTAAACTTAAACAAAATATCAATGAAAAATTCAAACGAGCGTTTCAATTGTTAAAAATGGAGGTCATTCATCGAAAATCAAGCTTCATTTCAATAATAGTGCTTGTATAATGGATGCTATTGACGCAAAGCGCCAATCCAGCAAAACAATAATCTACAATCATGATGTAAATGGTTGTAAGTCATAATCATCAACGCTGGCACTTTTTACTTCTGTGGCACGGATCCATGCCGATAATTTATCGGCTTTCACGCAAGCATCGTTTTATCATTACACCAACTCTGGTGTATTTGAATGCAATAAGGGGTAGGAGTTCACATTGTGTCGTATAAAGTAGGAATAAATTTTTTTCCAACTGCACTCGCATTTTTCAAGCAGTTGCCTTTGCATAAGCCATTGGGGTTATTTACGTTAGTGGCTATTTCAAGCTGCCTTCAGCTAAGCCATGCGCAAGTTTCGCCGCTATTCCCTGATGACATCTACGCCGATGAGCGGGCACGTTTCTTAATTTTAGAAAAAAGCTTACGAACCCTACCGAAAAGACGTTTAGAAGATTTAGACGAAGAAATTTACGGGTTGGCGAATTATCCACTCTATCCGTATCTACTTCGTTTGCGATTAGAACGCACCATGTCGCTTAAAACTCAGCGTGAAGTAGAACAGTTTCTAGAAGATTACGCGGGGCAACCTGTTAGTTATGGTTTGCGCTATAGATGGTTAAACTACCTTGCCTCCCGCGGCCACGAAAACGCGTTTTTAAGTAGTTATCGTGATGGCATGGGCGCTAAACTTACCTGCCAAGCCTTGGGTTACAAATTAAAACGTACCGACGATCCCAAACCTGTGCTAACGGATGTAGACCCTCTTTGGTACAGCGGCCAGTCGCAGCCCGATGAATGCGACCCTCTATTTGCAAAGTGGCGAAGTAATGGCCTCATGACGCCAGATAAAGTGGTTAAGCGTATTGCCATTGCAGCGAAAGAAGATAATCGCCGCATTATTCCTTACCTCAAACGCCAATTGCCAACCAGTCATCAATATCTTGCCGATGCGTGGTCGGCAGTGTCTCGCGACGTAAGCTTAGTCAATCGAAGTCGCCTGTTTCCTTTGAAACACAAAAACAGCGAAGCTGAAATATTAACCTGGGGTATAGAAAAACTGGCGTGGAGAAACCCTAAAGCGGCAATAAAGGCTTACAATACCTACGCCCCTAAAGAGATTTTTTCCGTGCCTGAATTACATATTATTCAACGGGCTATTGCCTTAAGTGCTACTTTAGATTTCTTACCTGAAGCCCATGAATGGCTAGATAAGGCCGATATCGCAGGTGCTAGCGATGATGTGAAACTTTGGCATGTGTCGTTTTTGCTTCGCGGCAAACAATGGCAGCGGGTCGTCGATGTGATTGATGCCGCCAGTCCTGAACTCCAGCAAGAGGAAAACTTCCGCTATTGGAAAGCCCGCGCGCTTGAAGAACTAGGGAATGTGATGCAGGCTACGGTGATGTATCAGCAACTGTCCACCGAACGCAATTATTATGGTTTTATGGCGAGTGCCCGTATTAATAGTCAGCCTAATTTGGCACATACGCCAGCGCCTCGGGTGCAAAGTGCGGTGCACGCTATTGCGAATACCCCCGCTACCCAACGGGCAATGGAATTTTACCGTTTAGAGCGTTCTACGAGTGCGCGTCGAGAGTGGCGCTATTTGCTATCGAATTTACCCGATTCACAAGTGACTGATGCAGGAGTGCTAGCTTACGAGTGGGGTATATACGACCAAGCCATCATCAGTTTCGCTAAAAGTGGTTATTGGGACGATGTTGAGCGTCGTTTCCCCTTGGCGTTCGAGTCACAATTTAGTGAAAAGAGTGAAACCTACGACGTATCAAAAGCGTTTGCGATGGCAATCGCCCGTCGTGAAAGCTCTTTCATGGTAGACGCAGTATCGCCGGTGGGCGCGGCAGGGTTAATGCAACTTATGCCAGGTACCGCGCAATACTTAGCCAAAAAGAAAGTCAGTCGAAATACCTTGTTTCAAGTTGAGAATAATCTCGACTACGGTGTGCAGTATTTACGTTATCTAGGCGATAAGCTTGATAATAATCCTGTATTGGTGTCGGCGTCGTATAACGCTGGCTGGCGTAAAGTGTTGGAATGGTTACCCGCAGGCGAAGCGTTGCCAGTGGACATTTGGATTGAGAATATTCCTTACAAAGAAACCCGTAGTTACGTGAAAGCGGTATTGGCTTATCAGTATATCTACGAGCATCAGTTAGGTGAAAATAAAAACGTGTTTCCGCAGCTTACCCAAGATGTTATTCCTTCATCAAGTGCCGTTAGCACCCACCCTGTAACGGGAACCTTGCAATTAGCGCCTCACTAGCGCAGATGTTTAACTGCAGATGTTTAACTAATGATGCAAGCCGTTCGGTGAAAGCTAAGCGGCTATCGTGGTACACTATTCTCCTTTAAGAGAGCGTACTCAAGTCGCCTTAGAAGAGAAGCACACTTAACGACAATGGCTAATATTATTCACTTCTCGCACTTAGTGAAGCTAGCGTAGAACCTGCGATTTGAAACGGCTGGTAACGCGTTGCTCATTGAAGAAGGCCAGTTAGCCATGCAAATCAAAAAACTTAAATGAGGTGTTATGTCAAAACATCAGGCAAGCTATCAGCAACATATCGATGAACTTCAATCTCGCACTCGCGAAGCACTTCAGCGTGAAGGGCTAGAAGGGTTAGTCATCCATTCAGGGCAAGGCAAGCGCTTGTTCTTAGACGATAACCATTATCCATTTAAGGTAAACCCACAATTTAAAGCATGGGTGCCGGTTATCGATAACCCCAATTGCTGGTTAGTGGTTAATGGTGAAGATAAGCCTACCCTTATTTTTTATCGCCCAGAAGACTTCTGGCACAAAGTACCGCCAGAGCCACAAGATTTTTGGACCGACAGCTTCAATATTATTTTGCTTCAACAAGCCGATGCTGTCGAGAAGCACCTGCCTTACGATAAGCGTGGTTTTGCTTATGTTGGAGAATACATTGAAGTAGCTAAAGCATTAGGGTTTGAAAACGTAAACCCAGATAGAGTGCTGCATTATTTGCATTACCAACGGGCGTATAAAACCGATTACGAACTAGAGTGTATGCGTGAAGCAAACAAGCTGGCGGTAGCAGGGCACAAAGCGGCAGAGCAAGCCTTTATTGAAGGCAAAAGTGAATTTGATATTAATTTAGCGTACAGCGCAGCGTGCCGCCAAGGCGATAACGACGTGCCTTACACAAGTATTATTGCGCTAAACGAACACGCGGCAATTCTGCATTACATGCAGTGCGATACCATTGCCCCAAAGCAGTCTCGTTCTTTCTTAATTGATGCAGGAGCAAATTATCACGGTTATGCTGCTGATATCACCCGAACCTACAGTCAAAACTCGACGCTATTTTCAGACCTTATTCAAGCCGTGGATAAAGTTACGCTAACCTTGGTAGATTCGCTTAAGCCAAGTGTCGCCTATACCGATATTCATTTGCTTGCCCATGCAGGTATAGCTCAAATCCTACAAGACACAGGCATTGTGAATCTTCCGGCGGCAGATATTGTTGAACAAGGTATTACACGAACCTTCTTCCCTCACGGCATTGGCCACTTTTTAGGGCTGCAAGTACACGATGTAGGTGGTTTGGTAAATGACGACAGAGGTACACCTAAACCTGCCCCTGAAGATCATCCTTTCTTACGTTGTACGCGCATGATTGAAGCGCGCCAGGTGTTTACCATCGAGCCTGGTTTGTATTTTATTGACAGCTTGCTCAGAGATTTAAAAGCCACCCCAGCGTCGAAATATATCAATTGGGATACGGTAGATACGTATCGTCCATTCGGTGGTATTCGCATTGAAGACAATATCATTGTGCACCGCGATAAGAACGAAAACATGACCCGAGATCTTAATTTAAAATGATCTCATCGCCACGCATCACTCTATGATTAATAGCGTTAGGCTTTATATTTTATAAATGCGCTCAGCGAGAACAATGAAAAAAGACAGCCACTTGAGCTGTCTTTTTTTATGGTTATTAAGCACTTTACCAATAGTGTTAGGCTAAGTAATGGAACGACTCAAGGCATAGGGAGCAAACATGCAGCAACCCGATATTCTAAATCTCATTATAGTGGCAACCTTAGCTGGCCTCGCTATGCCTGCTGGTGCACTTTTGTCTAAGGTAAAAGGCTTCCGTCCTAAGTGGTTAGAACAAGAATTGCGTCACGGTATTTTAGCCTTGGGGGCGGGTGCGTTAATTTCAGCGGTAGCATTAGTGTTGGTGCCTGAAAGTATCAAAGACGTATCGGTTTTAATGGCGTGTAGTTGTTTTGTTGGCGGGGCACTTGCCTTTATGGCGTTGGATATTTATCTGGCAAAAAAGAAAACCGCAGGAAGCCAACTTGCCGCCATGTTAAGTGATTTTGTGCCAGAATCGGTAGCGCTAGGCACCACTGCCGCATTAGGTGGAGGTACTATGTTGTTAGGCGTGTTAATAGCAGTACAAAATCTACCAGAAGGGTTTAATGCTTATCGTGAAATGACCCCAGCAAACAAAAACCGTAGTACTAAGCTTATTTGGATTTTTGTATTAATGAGCTTACTTGGCCCAATAATGAGCGCAGTAGGGTTTTATTATTTGGCAGATTTCCCCGTCATCATGAGTGGCATTATGCTATTTGCAGCAGGGGGAATTTTGTATTCAGTATTTCAAGACATAGCCCCTGGTATTCGCATGGAAAACCATTGGTTACCCCCCTTAGGCGCAATACTTGGCTTTTTAGTGGGGCTGGTGGGCGCTATGCTTGAAGCGGGTTAACGCACTAACTAGTGCGTTCTACCGAGATATGAGCAAGAGCAATCAATGCCTCTTTGTAAGGTGAATCTGGAATAATAGATAAACTATCAATAGCCATTTTCACTTCGTTGTTGGCGCACGTGCGGGTGTAATCGAGTGCCCCAGTGCTTTCCATGATTTGTTGAATGCGGGTAAGGTGAGGTAAACCGTTGCTTTGCTCTATGGCATCGCGAATAAGGGCTTTATCTTCTTCACTGTCGGTATTCCACATTGCATATAGCAAAGGTAGCGTAGGCTTTCCTTCCGCTAGATCATCACCTGCGTTTTTGCCCATTTCATCACTGTCGGCCATGTAATCTAGAATATCGTCGGCTAACTGAAAGGCGGTGCCTAAGTGCTTGCCGTATTCTTGCATGGCATGCTCTACGTTTTCTGGTTGGTCGGTTAATACCGCTGCCAGTTGCGTAGCCGCTTCAAACAAGCGGGCGGTTTTACCGTAAATTACGTCGAAATACCGTGCTTCTGTGGTAGAGGCATCGTTGCAGTTCATTAACTGCAATACTTCACCCTCGGCAATTTGATTGGTTGCTTCAGATAAAATGTCCATAACACGCATGCGTTTTAAACTTACCATCATCTGAAATGAGCGGGTATATAGAAAGTCACCTACTAAAACTGATGCTTGGTTACCAAATACGGCGTTAGCGGTTTCACGTCCGCGTCGCATGGTCGATTCATCTACCACATCGTCGTGCAACAAGGTGGCGGTATGTATAAATTCAACAATAGCGGCGAGGGTATGGTGGTCAGCATTTTCAATGCCCATTGCACGTGCACTTAACACGGTAAGTAATGGGCGAAGGCGCTTACCGCCACTATTAACAATGTAGAATCCCAATTGATTAATAAGTGCAACGTCAGAGTCGACTTGCTGTTGAATCAAGTGGTTAACCGCTTGCATATCATCGTTTGATAGCGCGCGTATTTGATTTATATCCATTGGCATGGGCGTAAAAACTTATTCATTTCTTAGGCAATTATAGGGGCTGATTGTACCTGAATGCGCTGTACTATCCACCCAATTAAACACATTAGCCACCCAATTAAACACATTGGCCACCCAATTAAACGCATTGGCCACCGAATTAAACGCATTGGCTACCGAATTAAACGTGTTACCCAGCCAATTCAACCGAATCGCAGTCGACATGTCTTGAAAAGGTCACGGTGAACATATCTTCGGGAATTGCACAGCCAATTATCAATCAGTCGTTAATATATACTTAATATACTTACGTTAAGTCTCATTATAGGTGCTATCACTCAATTTTGATGTGAAATGTGTATTTTCAGAAATATTCTTTTTGCTAGCTGCGAAGTTCAGATCAAAATGCTACAATCTCGGATCTGTTATTCGATCGTTTTGATCACGGTGATTTAAAGGCGCGGTTTATGCGCGTTTTTATGATCAGATCGGCGCGGTTGGATCGTATTCGATTTTCCATCTACAGATAACGCATTCCATGCTTTTATTAGTTATAAATGCTTATCGAATTTGGCGGTTATCATCTCGAATTTTACCGTTTGTCCATTTACTTAGCGCTGTTTTCTAAGTGTGACAACGTGCATTTTTGGGTGAATTCACGCAAAAATTCACCCATGTTGGAAAAATAATCTACTTTTATCAGAATCGGGGTTGTGATTTGCGGATGTTTCACGTACAATTCGCGCCCTGTTTTTTGAATTGATTGCGTCAGTGACGCAGAGCGGAGTTAACTATGTACGCGGTTTTCCAAAGTGGCGGTAAACAACACCGTGTGGCCGAAGGCCAAACCGTTCGTCTAGAAAAAATCGAAGTTGCCCCAGGTGACACGATTGAATTCGACAAAGTTTTAATGGTAAGCAACGGTGACGACGTAAAAATCGGCACACCAAACGTTGCTGGTGGTAAGGTGACTGCTGAGGTGGTTACACACGGTCGTGGCGATAAAATTAAAATCGTTAAGTTCCGTCGTCGTAAGCATTCACGTAAGCAGATGGGTCACCGTCAGTGGTTCACGGAAGTGAAAATTACTGGCATTAACGCTTAATAGGAGCACGAACACATGGCACAT
>OJBR01000727.1_pt1 | contig 12172 bp, 9 predicted proteins | sample 1591161 | NCBI WGS metagenome assembly OJBR01 (sample SAMN05416803, study PRJEB24817) | seawater metagenome | isolation source: Sea water | place: Canada:Atlantic | collected 2013-07
TTCGTCGGCAGCGTCAGATGTGTATAAGAGACAGGCGGAACGTTTAATCGAACATCTAACAGTTCAACCCGTGTTGAAATTGTTAATGATGATAATAGTGATTCTGATGAAGTACAAAGCTTTGGCATAAATGCCGACTGGCAAATCACTGATAATTTTAATATGGCGGTAGATTTATCATATTCGTCAGCCACCAGTGATTTTAGAAATGGTTTGATTTGGTCATTAGTTGCTGATGACGCTAATGCTGCGCAACCTGAATTTGATAATAATGTTTCAATTAATTACTTATTGAACGGCTTAGATTTACCTGATGTCAGTTTAAATCAAGCGGATGCCTTAACTGATTTAAATCGCGTTATGGTAACTAAATACGGTATTTATCCTTATGTGAATTCTGATGAGGTTATTGCTGCTCGTGTTGATTTTCAGTACTCCCTTGATTCAGATTATATTTCGTCTGTGGAATTTGGTGCACGTTATTCAGAAAGAGAATACAGCAGCGATCGTTCAGTATATGAATTTGGTAGTGATAGTGGTTTTAATTCGAAAGAAAAACCGTTAAATATCACTGAAGACATGGCTACTGTGGTTGACTGGAAAGGCGATTTTTCTTCTTTTCCAAGTTACTTAGCACTTGATCAAGACAAAGTATTAAATGCTTGGTTCCCTCAAGGCATACCTCAACCGGTGCAAACATGGGGCGGCTCTGCGAGCGGTGTCATTAATGGCGATCCATTAGGTAAAGATTCAGCTTGGACAGTGAAAGAAAGTGGTCAAGTTTTTGAAGATATCTTTGCGGCCTATATCATGGCAAATATTGATGTAGAAATTGGTGATATTCCGGTAACTGGTAACTTTGGTGTTCGTGTTGTTAGAACTAAACAAGCGTCTACTTCATTACAAGATGTCGGTGAAACAACGGTAAAAGATGCGTACGGACAAGACGCTGTTGATGAAAATGGCGATGTTATCGTTCAAGCAAATGCCGATTTAGGTGCGCAATTTATTACGGATGATGCTGGCCTAATCAATCAAAAATATGCACCGGGTATTATCGAAAATACTTACACCGATTACCTGCCTCAAATGAATTTAAATTTTCATATTACGCCAAACGACCAAATACGTTTTGCTGCGGCTAAAGTCATGAGTCGTCCTAATATTGACCGACTTGCTTCTAACAGCAGTGTGAGCATTAATAAGGTAACAACTGACAGTGGTACTTATGCTGAAATCAGTGGTAACGCGAAAAACAGCCCGCATTTAAAACCGTTTTATGCCAATCAGTATGATATTTCCTATGAACGATATTTTTCAGAATCGGATGGTAGTTTTGTTTTTGCGCTTTTTTATAAAGATATAGAGTCGGCCGGTATTGTTACGCAAACAATCAGTGAATATGACTTTGCTGGGAATGGCTTGATTGTGCCTGATAAATTTATCGATCCGTTAAGTGGCGTGCCATTAGAAATTCGTAACGGTAATTTTGAAACGGCGTTTAATGATGATAAAGGCGGTTATATAAAAGGCCTTGAAGTGAGTTATACCCAAGTCTTTTCATTCTTACCTGATTTTTGGTCTGGTTTAGGACTGAGTACAAGTTACTCACATACCAAAAGTGAAATTCAGCAAATTTCACAATTAGGGCAGCAAGACTTACCTATTACATTGCCCGGCTTATCTGAAAATGTTTTACAAACCACACTTTTCTGGGGTTATGAAGGTTTTGAAACCCGCATTAGCGCGCGTTATCGAGATGAGTTTGTATCAGAGCAAGTAGCGGTTGAAGCACAAACAGTTAACTACGATGACGAATTGGTTATCGATTATCAAGCTTCATATCAATTTAATGACAACTTAGGTGTGGTTTTTCAGGTGAACAACGTAACCGATGAACCGACTAAAAGTTACTTTGGCGTACAAAGCCAAACGGGCACCATTCAGTACTTTGGTCGTCAATTCTTTTTAGGTATGACATACGCGTTATAGCGCATGATACGGCCTTTACTGGTCATCGTTAAGCCTTTGTTTTAGGCATGACCTACGCGTTATAGCGGCAGTTAGTTTTGAGTTATTAGCCAGAATTTATTAGTCGGGAATTATTAAAAATGAGTGAAATTAAATTTTCCAATAAAAACAATCCAATAATTTTCGTCTTAATTCCGGTATTAACTCGCCAATTATTCATTTGGAGTAAAAGTTATGTTTAGTCAAAAATCGGTGTTAAGAGTTATTGTCTTAGCATCTGTATCTATGGTACTTGTCGCGTGTGGTGGCTCAGAGTCTACCCAGCCAGGTGAAGTACTACTAAGTTGTGATGTGCCAATGGTTTCTGATGCTGCTGGTACAAGTTGTGTTGCGCCAGAGCCTATTGAATGTCCCGTTCCAACAGTGCCGGATGCATTAAATGAAAGTTGTGTTGTTGGTATAGATCCCAAAGCACCTGAGCCTATTATTTTTGCAGGCGAAAATCAGGCGTTGCTGTTTTATAACCGTGCGGACGGTGAATACAGTGACTACAAAATGCATAATTGGAACAGTGCTGAATGTGATGCGTATGCGGCAGATTCTTTAGCGCCTTCTTGGGATAATGGCTTAGCGCACACCGGGCTTGATCCTGTGTACGGTGCGTATTGGTTATTAAATCTTAAAGACGATCATAACGAATGTGGTCATTTTATTATTCACAAAGGCACTGATGACGCAGGAAAAGAGTTTGGTGGCGGTGATTTTAAAATGCCACTGTTTCAGGATGATGAAACATATCAACGTATGAATTTCACCTTTTCAGGTGTCGCTTCTATTTTTGAATATCCGGTTGTAACTTTGGGTAAACAAGCATTAGCAATTAGTGGTTTTTCAGCACATTGGATTGATAGCAATACCTTTACATGGAATGTTAATTTTGATCTGGTTACATCGGTTAAATTACACCATTCAGCAACTGCAGGTATTGGTGCCGATGAAGCTAACGAAGACGTTATCACAGGAACGGTTGTTGATTTGTCGGAAGTTGATTTAACTGACGAACAAAAAGCTTCGGCGCCTTTAGTTGCAGACTGGCCTGCTTTTTCGGGTAATTGGTCAATTGAAGAAGCAAAAGCGATTGCTAAAAATCAATTGGTTTTAGTTGGTTATAATGCAGAAGGGCTAGCGGTTGCTGCCACTAATGTGCAAGCTGATTTAGTCTTAGATGATCTTTATACCAAAGGCGAAATGGACGCTGATGAAGCAACGTTAGGTGTTGTTTATGACAATGGTGCCGTTAAAGTTTCTGTGTGGTCTCCAACCGCTCAACAGCTTAAATTGAATGTCTATAACGCGGCTAAAGAAATGGTTTCAAGCCATGATATGACTGAAGACTCAACGACTGGTGTTTGGAGTTATACGGGTGATGCAAGTATTGACCGTCAATTTTATCGTTTCGCGTTAACAATTTATCATCAAAAAAACCAAGCGATTGAAGAGATAGAGAGCACTGACCCTTACTCATTAAGTTTATCAACCAATGGTGAATATTCTCAGTTTGTTAATTTATCTGATGAAGACCTACAACCGGAAGGTTGGGGTGAACAGACAATAGCGACCATTGAAAACTACGAAGATGCGGTCATTTACGAAGGGCATATACGTGATTTTAGTGCTCAAGATGAAAGTACTTCAGCTGAAAATAGAGGTAAGTTCTTAGCGTTCACTGAAATTGACTCGGCACCTATGCAGCATTTACAAAAGTTAGTCGCTAACGGTCTTACACATTTTCATATGCTACCCGCTAACGATATAGCAACTATTGAAGAAGATGCAGACAAGATTATCGATTTGGATAGTTCGGTCTTAGCATTATGTAAAATAAACTTTAAAGCACCGCCTTGTTATAAAGGTCTTGATGATCAAACATTGCGCTCTGTGTTTGAAAGTTATTCGCCTTATTCAAACGAGGCAGTAAAACTAACAGAAGCGATACGTGATACGGATAGTTTTAATTGGGGTTATGATCCTAAACATTTTAATGCGCCTGACGGCAGTTATGCGTCAAACCCAGACGGTGTGAGTCGAATCAAAGAAATGCGCGCGATGATCAAATCTTTGCACGATATTGGCTTACGTGTGGTATTAGATGTTGTTTATAACCATACTAACTCTGCAGATTTATGGGATAACTCGGTACTTGATAAATTTGTACCTGGTTATTATCACAGCCGAGATGTTACAACTGGCGCTGTTCAAAATAGTACTTGTTGTAGTGATACAGCCCTTGAACATCGCATGATGGATAAGTTGATGGCTGACTCGTTAAAGCAGTGGACCGAACAATATAAGTTTGACGGGTTTCGTTTCGATATTATGAGCGCAGGCTCTAAAGAGCAGATGTTAGCAGCACGTGACGCTGTTCAAGCAATTGATCCTGATAATCATTTTTATGGTGAAGGCTGGCCGAGAGACGATCGAGGTTTTGAACGTGCAAACCAAGAAAATATGGCCGGTACTGAAATTGCCACCTATAACGATCGTATTCGTGACGGTATTAGAAATTCGACTTTGTTTAACAACGAAAGTGATTCAGACTACCCGTTTGAGCAACAAGATATTGTTAAATTTGGTATGGCAGGCACGCTAACTGACTATGTATTGAAAACCTTTAAGGGCACTGACGTAGTCGGTAGTTCTGTTGGTATGTATGCCAAAGATCCTGCTGATATTATTAACTATGTTTCAAAACACGATAATGAAACCTTGTGGGATATATTACAATTTAAGTTAAGCCCTGAAATGAATAATAGCGAACGTGTTCGTGCGCAAAACATTTCTCAATCAATCGTATTATTGTCACAAGGTATTCCATTCTTACAAATGGGTGGTGATTTCCTTCGCTCTAAGTCGTTAGACCGTAATACTTATGATGCCGGTGATTGGTATAACCTAGTTGATTTTACATTTGAGTTAAATAACTGGAATAAAGGTTTGCCTCTAGATAATGGTGGTCGAGACTACGATGACATAGTTTCTCTAGCGTCTAGTTCATCAAGCACAGTTTCAATGACAGATATTTTATTTGCATCGAATGTGTTCAATGAATTTTTATCGATTAGAACAAGTAGTCCATTATTTAGATTAACCACTGCGACAGATATTATTAACCGCGTTGGTTTTCATAATATTGGTAAAAATCAAACGCAAGGTTTGATTGTGATGAGCATAGATGATGGAGCAACGCTTACTGATATCGACCCAAATTATGACGCATTAGTGGTTATGGTAAATGGTACTAATAGTGAACAAACACATACTATTGCTTCCGCAAGTAATTTTACCTTACACCCTTTATTAGCTGGCTCTGTTGATGGTACTGTTGCCAGTGCTACCTTTGAGCAGGGTACAGACGAAGGCAGCTTTACGGTTCCTCCGCTAACTACCGCTGTTTTTGTCAAAGTACAAGGTGAAAGCCAAGCAAGCGGTTTATCCGCTTATGTAACAGCAGGCGCACCTGATGTGGTTCCTTATGGCGATACTGTTGCTTACGTTCGTGGAGATATGAATGATTGGAATCCTGATGATGCATTTACTTATATTGGAGATGGAGTCTACCAAGCTAAAATTACCCTTGCAGCAGGAGCTTATGGCTTCAAAATTGCTGATTTTGATTGGTCATCAAATATTAACTTAGGTGCACCAGGCTCTGGTGGTGAAGTTTTAGAAGATCAACTCTTTAGTTTATTACCGGGCAGTAATGATAATTTAAGTATTACTATTGCTGTTGACGGGACATACTTCTTTACCCTTGATGCCTCTAATACCGACGCACCTACTTTATTAGTTGAAAATGAAGAGCCATTTATTGGAACACCTATCTTTATTCGTGGCGACATGAATGGTTGGGGTGAAGGTAACGAATTAATTTATATAGGTAACGGTAAATATCAAGCCACTATAGCCATTAGTGCTTCAACACCTAGCTTTAAAATAGCTTCTGCAGATTGGTCCACGGTAAATATGGGCGCACCGGCTGATGATATGGAAATAACTGAAGGTGAAAATCAACTATTGTTATCAGATAGTAGTGATAACTTCAGTATGAACTTTGCTGAAGATGGAGATTACACCTTTGTTTTCGACGCTTCTGATTTAGCTGAAGCAACGTTGAGTATTTATTCAGCTGAAATGTTTGGTGCTACACCGGTATATCTTCGTGGTAGCATGAATGGTTGGGGTGCAGTTGACCTACTTAGTTATGCTGGCGTGAGTAGTTATTCAGTGGAAGTAAACTTAACCGCTGGTGATTATGAGTTTAAAGTTGCTGATAGTGATTGGACAACATTCAACCTAGGTGCACCGGCGGATACTAACGTTGTTACACTAGATTCTCCGTTAATTTTGCTACAAGGAGGTGGTAATTTGAGTGTCACTATTGTTGATGATGGTATTTATATTGTTACGGTTACCGGGCCTGATCCAACAGCACCCACTGTCAACATTAGCAAAAAACTGTAATGGCTACTGTTAGTTAATATCAGTGGAGTAGATGTTACTGATAAGACCGTTAAAAGCTCTCTACTTGTTAGGGAGCTTTTTTATAGGTCAAAATAAATATAACCGGGCATCAATTAGAGTTAATGCTCAGTAATCCACAGAAACTCTTGCTATAATAAGCCTTACTATTTTAGATATACATTTTACTTAAAGGTTTTTTATGCGCTTTCTTTCCCGTCGTCTTGTTATGCCCAACGATTTAAATTACGCAAACTCTCTATTTGGTGGTCGTGCACTTGAATGGATTGATGAAGAGGCTGCTATTTACGCTATCTGTCAATTAGAAACCAATTGTTTGGTAACAAAACATATAGGTGCAATTAGTTTTGAGTCAGCAGCTATGCAAGGCGATGTAGTTGAGTTTGGCTTAGAAATTAAAAAAGTAGGTCGTACCTCTATTACAGTGACGTGTTTGGTACGTAATAAAGTGACTAAAAAAACCATTTGTTTGGCGGATGATATTGTTTTTGTACAAGTTGATGCGGAAACACGTTTACCTATTCCACACGGTAAAACACTGGAATCACTAGATCAGTAAATTATACCAAAGCTATTTTAGACCGAATCATGCTGTTTGAAGTTGTTTATACCCGTAATCATTCAAAATGCTCAAGCGCTTCTTTGATGGGACTAAAAACGATTTATACGTCGTTATTGACTTTGAGAAGGACGCTGCATGAATGCAGCTTATTAGAGAATGCAGGAGCATATTCTCCTGAACAACCATTCCCTACAATCAATGCCTTGCCTAAATCATTTTTTCTCCCACTGAAATATGCATTTTGAATGGTCACGGGTATAGGTATGCCGTAAAATAAATACCTTTATTCGCTAATATTCGTTTATATCCAACTATTGCTAAGCTTCGCGCTTAGCAATACACTAGTAATATAATTTATTTACCTTCCTATACTCATATGTCCTCAGATCGCTTCGGCACAAGTGCCAACTACAAACAACAAGAAAAAGGTTATCGTGACCGAGCATTAAAATTATTCCCTTGGGTATGTGGTCGCTGTGCCCGTGCTTTTGAGTTTTCTAACTTAAGAGAATTAACCGTGCATCATATGGATCATGACCATACCAATAATCCAAATGATGGTAGCAATTGGGAATTATTGTGTATTTACTGTCACGATAATGAGCATGCTAAATATACGGACCATGCTAATTATAAAACCGAAGTAAAAGCGGGCGATACCAACCAAGATACTGCCACGTATAATCCCTTTGCGGATTTAAAATCAATGTTGAAGAAATAACTCTTACTTCGATACATCTTCTTGTGTTAGATACTGCTGATAAGTCGCTATGCCAAAAAAGCGAATAGATTTTTTCTGTTTTAATTTTTTGGCAATCATCAGTTCACCACAATAAATCTTAACGACTTGTTTCTCGCCATTACTATCAGTTTCATAATCATGCAGGGTATTGAGTCTGAGATTATCAAATTCAGTTTTCATTATGAGTTTCATTACATCAGCACTCCGTCATGAATGGGGTAAATTATACCAATAACCTTATAGCTTATTAATATCTTTTTGTACTTGGTAACCTTCGTCAGTGACGATTGTTTCTAATACTTGTACACGTTCGGTGAGTGCATTAATTTCTTTTTTCAACTCGTCATTCAGTGAATCAGTACTGTTGTTATGGCTAATCGTTTTCGCTTTAAACTCTAAATGTTTGTTATACATTTTATATAAAATGCCGAAGACGACACAGACAATAACCACGACCATAGTTGTTCCACTCATAATTACTTCCTTCTTTTTTTGTTATTGGTTTGAGGTTTTAGACAATAATACTTTAATACCATTGATATAAATTATAGCCTTAATTATTTGTTGGGTGACTTATGATTAATTTTTTCTGCTGCTTATGATAAAAACTAACTACAGTAAAGAGTATCAGAATAAAAGGGAGGCTTGTTATAACAACCCAATGCCAACCTGCGTTAAATAATACCCAGCCAGCTAGTAGTGAACCAGCAGCTTGAAAGCCAAATAAGATAAAGTCATTGGTTGCCTGAACTTTATGGCGCTCGCTGGCGTGATAACTTTCAGGTAATAAAGAAGTTCCTGTTAAGAATAGGAAGTTCCAACCAATACCCAACAAAATAAGTGCCCACCAGTAATGCATCACTTCATGCCCTGATAAGGCTATCAGAGCAACTACCGCATAAATTAATGTGCCGATGAGCATTAGACCCTTTAATTTTAAGTATTTTACTAACCAAGGGGTAAATAATGAGGGAATATACATGGCGGCAATATGACTTTGAATAACCCATTTAGTTTCTTGTAAACTGTGCCCTTGCATATGGTGCATACTAATGGGAGTCGCGGTCATTAAATAACTCATTAACGCAAAGCCAATGGTCGCAGTACAAATGGCAATCAAAAAGATGGGTTGCTTAATTATTACTTTTAGTGCTCTTGGCTCTCCAACGGTTTCACTGATATTAACGGGGGGATTTTTAAAGGCTAACATTATTAACATGGCCCCAATGATCAGAGCTGCCAACATTAGAAAAGACCCCGCGTAACCATAAGGAGAGTTTAGCCAATCTTTACCTGCTACAGCCACTTCAGGGCCTAGAAATGCAGCAAAAACGCCACTGAGCATTAAAATAGATAGTATTTTAGGTACATCTTCCTTATTCAAACTGCTTTCTATTGCAGCAAAGCGTAATTGTTGTGTGAAAGCGCCACCGATGCCAATTAACATACTAGCAAAACAAAATAGTTCGAATATAGCCAGTTTTGCTGAACATAAAGCAATAATTACGGCAATTAAAGAGCAAGTTAATCCGGTGTAAACAGCAAACTTTCGACCTTTATTTTTAGCTAACATAGCTGCAGGAATAGAGCCTGCAGCAACGCCTAAAATCATTAGCGTAATTGGTAGGGTGGCCAGCGAAGGATCATTGGCCATTTTACTGGATAAAATCCCGCCAATAAAAACAATAATAGGCGATGCAGACATCACTAGAGGTTGAGAGATGAATAATAACCAAATGTTTCTCGGCAAGATAAACACGCGAGAGAGAGCAAAGGCTGTTATTAATAATAACGCAATAGTAATCAGGATATTCGTTAGCATATTCTCGTCTATTTAATTAGGAACATTTCAACTTAGCTATGTTTAAAAAAGATTAGCGCAGAGGTGAGTCTAGCCAGAGTCCATGGCAAGAATAGCTTTAATGTTGATTGTTTCACTATAGCGGACCATATTAACTTGTTGCTGTTTTCTTGCAAGTACAGCCATTCTATCTGCTAGTTCATTACCTTCAATATTAGCGTGACCTTTAACATGGCGAATAGTAATTTTGGTGTGCATGGTTTTATAAAGCGCATAACATTGTTGTACTAATGCTAAGTTTTTAATTTCCTCACCTTTGCCACGGGTCCAGCCTTTTGCTTGCCAACCTTTTGCCCATTTTGTTATCGAGTCGATAGAGTATTTAGAGTCAGAGAGTATACAAATACTTTGCTCACTGTTTTTATCGATAAAGTGTTGTGCAATTTGAAAAGCAGAAAGCATACCGCTTAACTCGGCGGTATTATTAGTGCCGTTAGGGAGATACAAACCGTAATACAGTGAGGTGACTTTACCTGATTCATAAACTGCCAAGCCTGTGCCAGATTTACCTGGATTAGGAGAGCAAGCGCCATCACAATATATTTCAATATCACTTGGACCATTAGGACTAACAGCCGCAGTTTTAGTGCTAGCACTCTTACTCGTTTTTTTACGACTTGAGGTAGGTGCAGAACTTGTTGTTCCTTTCTTACTTAAAGAGCGTTGCATTAACGCTTTTGTGTAGCTTGTTGCGAAAGCTTGCTCGGCAGCACTTTTTGATTCAAAGCCCATATACTGAGCATCTGAACGACCCGCAGTATGTTGTTGAACTTCTGGCCACGTGGTAAATATACCTGTTTTCGCGCCTTTCCAGATCACATAGAATTTTTTACTCATAACTTAATAGTTAACTCTTTTTTGAAGTTGTACGGGTATAATGATTAGCATTATCAGCAATAAGTTAATGCTTAGCTACTAAAAAATAGGGAGAAAGGGGATTATATCTGGCCGAGTTATGTCTTTATCTATGATTTGACACTTGTATTCTTATGGTAAAAAATTTTGTGCTTTTCTTTAGTTTTGAATTATTAATAGTATAAGAACTATTTTAACCCTTTCATCAAACGTTTATGTATTAAACGCGTGCCAACAAATACAATACCAATGACAATAGGTACAGCAAAACCACTCACTAGTTCATGATTATATTCAACACCCAAGGTTGGTAATGATGTCAGCATGGTTTCGAATAATTGCATGCCATAATAACTAATAGCGGCGACAGATAAGCCTTCAACCGTTTGTTGTAAACGCATTTGCACGTGAGCACGATGATTCATTGATTTTAATAAGGTTTGGTTTTGCTCTTGTAGTACCATTTCAACACGTGTGCGTAATAAATCACTGGCACGGGTTACTCTTTTAGAGATATCTTCTAAATGACTAGACGCTGTTTGACAGGTTTTAACTGCCGGGGTTATTCTGCGCATTAAAAACTCTTGCAAGGTCATATAACCTGGGATTTCTTCTTCTTTTAACTCTTCCATTCGTTGCAATGCCACATCGTAATAGGCATTTGTAGCCGAGAAACGGTAGGTGCTTTGGCTGCGGTAATCTTCCACTTTTGCTGCTATTTTAGAGACTTGTGTTAGTAGCTCTCTATCACTTTTTTCAGTACCTAGCGCGATGTAAGTTGTCACTTGTTGCAGTTGGATGTCGAGTTGATTCAATTCGCTATTAATAGCTTGAGCTAATGGTAAACCCAATGTTGCCATTAAACGGTAGGTATCAAGCTGTAATAACTGTTGTGCTAAACGGCCAAGCTGCGCGGCAGATAAGTCTTCTTGGTATATCAAAAAACGACCAAATCCATCTTCATGTAACTTAAATGAACTCCACACTTTTGCCTGAGAGTGAACTGGAGCACTGGCAATCAGTGACATATTGTCAAAAAAATGCTCAACCTTGTGAGTTTTTGATTTATCAATACTTTCAGATTCAATGACTAAATGTACTGCAGCGATCACTTGACCAGGCATTTGTTCAAACCAATTACTGGGAACATAATCAATGGCATTTTTAACAAAGGGTTGATCGGTTAATGGTGCTTGGTGAATAAAGGTATAAGTGGAGTACTCTAAATGGCGCTCCCAGCGAAGACTGAATAAACCAAAATCTTGATAAAAACATGGCATTGACTTGGCAGGGGAGTTTACTTGGAATCTATTACATAACAGTGAAATAAACTCATGCTCTTGTTCCTTCAATTCCCCTTGGTGCTGTATAGCAATATGGGTGAGTTGAGCGGGTGAAGATATTGATTGAAAAGGTCTATTATGTAATTCGTTATATAGCTTTTCACGTAACGGATGTATCGCTATCTTATGCAACGATGACAAAGGTAGTACTGTGTTTTCAGATAATTCATTAGATATTAATTTATTTAACAAAGTACTACTCTCGACGCTATTTGTGTTTTTGTATTGGGTATATACCCTTGAACATTCAAAATGCATGTTTCAGTGGGAGAAAAAAACGATTTAGGCAAGGCATTGAT
>OJBR01000728.1_pt1 | contig 12162 bp, 10 predicted proteins | sample 1591161 | NCBI WGS metagenome assembly OJBR01 (sample SAMN05416803, study PRJEB24817) | seawater metagenome | isolation source: Sea water | place: Canada:Atlantic | collected 2013-07
CTATCCTCTTCGTCGGCAGCGTCAGATGTGTATAAGAGACAGAAATATTACTGTGCAACGAGATGTCTGGCGCTTGGCGACAAAACTTGGCATGAGCAACGACATTCAATTATTTGGCAACCGTTTTTCTAGCGACATCACCCGAGGCTCACGCCAAAATAGTAATGAACAACAAAATTCAGATAAAAATGGACAGCTCGTTGTGCTTGTTGAACAAGGCATCATTCCAGGTAAGCAAGAAGTATCCATTCACTTGCCTATTTTCACTAGCCGTAACGATGTGCGATTTTACAGCTTAGCCTTACCGAATTATCAAAACCGTTTACGACAATATTCCGGGCTTTCGCTCAGCTATCAAGGCAATACCTATCAATCTCAAGAAATTGTTCGTTTACAATCTCTGGCCGCTAAGCAATTACAAGATGAAATGCCCGCCATTGTCACAAGACAAGTGGTAAGGCTTGTTGCTAAAGAAGAACTAAGACAACAAATGAGCCGCAAAGGTGGTGATGTCGGTAATATCTTAGCTGGACTTTACAATATAGCCTCTGAAAAAGCAGATACTCGAAGTTGGAGCACACTTCCCGATAGCATTCATATACTTCGACTAGACTTAGCACCTGGCCAACATGAAGTTAATTTAAGCATTAACGGTACGAACCAAACCATCACAGTTGAGATAAACGAAGACAGGCAAACCTTAGTAAAACTAACCTCAATAGGCCGTTATACTAATTATCAGAGTATCAACCTTTAAATGGTACAGAGAAGACGACTTAAGCTATCAATTTTATAATCAGTTGAGCCTAGCGCCCCGTTAAAACATGGAGTACTTAAAATGAAAACTATGAAAATGAACACAGCTATTACTACAAAACGTTCGGCGTTGTTAATTGCAGCATTGACTGCAACATTATTAATCAGCGGATGTAAGAATATTCCCCCTGTCACGTCGGGTATGGGTAGTGATCAAATAGCCCCAGGGCAAAAGTTCAGTAAGCACTTACAAGTGCATAATCCAGAATTAGGTAAAAAGCTTCACATAAGTGACATCAGATCTCGAACCAATAATGATCTGCTTGAAATTAATTTGTCACTCACGAGTACTTATGAAAAAACCCTCAAACTGCAATATCAATTTACATGGTTTGATAAAGATGGTTTTGTCATTGAAGCGGGTAAAGCGCCTTGGAAACCGCTTGACTTACATGGCATGCAAACCGAAACAGTACCTGGATTAGCACCAACAAACAAAGTCGCATCGTTTAGTCTCTACGTAAGAGAAGTACCGGAAAAATTCTTTAAATTTTAGCGAATGAATAAGTAACAAACTCGACAAAAAATAATACGTCATACCCGAAGTATTTTAATCGGGTATCCAGTTTTAAACTCATTGGATTCCCGTTCCGATACTACGGAAATGATGATATAAAAGTTTTAGTACGCCAAATTAACATTACCAAATAAAGGAAAAACCAATGAAAAAACTTATTATGATCACCAGTGTTGCACTAACACTTACGCTTGTTGCCGGTTGTACCAATAAATCCGTAGTACGTTATGGCGATGCGACTGAAGTTGAAACTACCGATATTAGTTTTGGCTCAACTGACCTACAAAAAGTGGCAGGTGACATGACGGATTCTTTATTAGTGTCTCCTGTTGTAGGTACACTAACAGCAAACTCACGCCCTATTATGTTTGTTGAAAGTATCAAAAACAAAACCAGTGAACACATTGATACCGAATCAATTACTGACTCTATTTCAACCAAATTACTTCGTTCTGGTAAATTTCGATTCGTTGATATGGGCCGAGTAGCAGCGGCACGTAAACAACTTGATTACCAACAAAGTAGCGGTATGGTTGATCCAAACAAAGCCATGCAATTTGGTAAGCAAGTTGGTGCTCAATATATGCTATACGGCAACTTAGCCAGCATAGTTAAGTCTAATAAAGATCAGTCTGATGTTTATTACAAATTTACTCTACGTTTAATGGATTTAGAAAGTGGCTTAGTAGAATGGGCTGATGAAACCGAAATCCGTAAAACTAAAGGCAAAGAATTCGTTAGCTGGTAGTTGATACTTATTAAGAGCACTAATGAAATGATTAGTTAGAAAGAATACAAATAAGGAAAAAGTATGAAATCGTTATTATTAACAAGTTTAACCCTATTCACATTCTTCTTTAGTAATCTAGCTAGTGCTGATTATGACAGAAACAAAGCAGTACCTGTGGAACATGTACTCTTTGGCACAGTAATTTCTGCCAGAAACGTTAGCCAAGAAGAATTAATTCAAGATAAAAATAGCGGTTGGAAAACCTTTGGTGGCGCATTAATCGGCGGTGCCATTGGTAATCAATTTGGTGGCGGTAGCGGCCGTGACATAGCCACTGTTTTAGGCGCTGTTATTGGTGGTGCTGTTGCCAATAACCGTAGCCAAGATAAAACGGTTGTTATTCATCTTGTTGAGTTAATGATTGAAGTTGACTGCGCTGAAAGACAATGTCAGCAATATATGGTGATTCAAGATTATGATTCACAAATGGTATTTCATCACCAAGATGCCGTAAGAATGGTTTATCTTGCTAATGGTAATGTAAGAATTGATAAGCAGTTTTAATAACATGTTAAAGTAATTCTATAAAAGATAACGTTCATATCACTAGGCCATTTTATTAAGCAATAACTTAACCTAGTGGTAAAAGTACCTCTACTTGCAACCCTCCCTCTGGATGGTTGTTCAAGGTAATTTGACCTTGATGTCCATCGCTGATTTCTCGGCAAATACTTAAGCCAATACCGCTACCATCAGCTTTCGTTGAATAATAAGGCAAGAAAGCCTTAGGTAATATACCAACGGGCATGCCCGTACCAAAATCTCTGACCGTAATGCGAAGCTGGCCTTGTTGACTTTCAACGCTCACTTCAACTTGTTGCATAGTTCTTTGATCAGAGCATGCTTGTTGTGCATTTTTAAGTAAGTTTATCAGTAGTTGTTCAATTTGACTTTCATCCCCAGAAAAAATCAAAACCTCATCCTGAGAACGTAGGGTAAACTGATATAGTTCTTGTAATTGCACTAAGGTTTTCATTAAATCAAAGGCTTGCTTTTGTGGTCTCGATAATCGCGCCAACTGACTATAACTTTGAATAAATTCTGCCAATTTATTAATGCGTTTCGAGATAGTAGCAAATACGCGTGTTAATTGCGGCTCAGCCAAGCGCTCAGCTAATATATTACCGCTATGACACATAGAGCTAATAGGTGCGATAGAATTATTAAGTTCATGATTTATTACCCGTATAACTTTCTTCCATGTTTGTAGTTCTTGCTGATGCATTGCTTGCGTAATGGGTTTGAGTAACGTGAGTTGATGGCGACTGCCATGTAATTTCAAGTGATGCCGAGATAAATGCCAGCTCTGTTCGGTTTTCACTTTTATACTCGCACCAGCATCAGAGTCGCTAATATTATCTTCAGAAAAATGACTGTAATCATTTCCATATTTAGGCTCTGCTAACATTAATTGAATAATGGCATTATCTTTATCGGCGTGTTGACCGAGTTCTGGCATTTGCTCTTTTAAAAGATTTTGCCAAGACATACCTAACATACTGGTCTGAGCAAAGAAGTGCTCCGCTGCGCGGTTAGCAAAAATAATGGTATCTCTGTGATTCACTAAAACGGTGACAACATCTGAGGCATTAACCACTTTATCGAGTAAAAGTTCTCTTTGATAAAGCGATTGTTTCTCTTGCCTTAGTTTGTCAGTCACTTGATTAAAAAGCGCTAATACTTCAGATTGGCTTTGACTCTTGTTGGTTTTATTCTCCGCTAAAGTAATGGAAAAATCACCGTCTTGTAAGTTACGTAGGCCATGTAATAATGTCTGCAGTATCTGGTGATTTTTTCGATGGTAATGCTTATAACGCATAGCGGCTAAAGCAATCAGCAGTATTGAACTGATTGAGAATAACCAAGGTGAGCTAGGCAATAAAAGAGAAAAGCTAACGATGAAAGCAATATTGATGAGAATGAGTTGTACGATTAACATAGGGTTACCATAAACATAAAACCTCAACTATCGTGGTCAGAACATAGATATTGTTATAGAAAATAAATTTCACCGGTGATCCCGTAGGCGGGAACTTGTTCGCGCATCTCTTACGGGAATTTATTCGCGCTTCGCCTGTAAACGGCGAGTTTATTTGAGCACTTTTACGGCCCCTCATAAAAGACCTGCGCGATTAAAATCACGCCTACATAACATCATTCCTCGTAGGCGGGAATTTATTCGCGCATTTCTTACGGGAGTTTATTCGAGCTTTTGGCCTAGAGCATCCACATCGATTTGATATTTTTCTATGCGGCGATACAAGGCTTGTCGACTTAATCCCAGCTCGAGTGCAGTATGTTTGATCACGCCCTTGTGCTTAATCAGTACTTGCTCAATATTTTGCTTTTCATCTAACGCGGGTTCTAGCTGACTCGAAACCATTTGGAAATCACTTGGCACTAGGGTGTTACTATTAGCAAAAACTAACGCGCGCTTACAGGCATTCTCTAATTCACGAACATTGCCCGGCCAACTATATTCCGTTAAGTCTTTCACTGCTTCATCACTCAATGCGTAATCATTACCGATAAAATATTGCGCTAATGGAGCAATGTCGCTTGTTCTCTGTGCTAAATCAGGTAAGTGTAGTTCTATAACATTAAGTCGATAATATAAATCTTCTCGAAATGTGCCTTGCTGCACTGCTAACGGTAAATCTGCATTAGTCGCACTAAGTACTCTCACGTCGACTTTTAATGTTGTGTTGGAGCCTAAACGTTCAAATTCACCTGTTTGCAAAACTCTCAGTAATTTCATTTGACCCGATAAGGTTAAATTGGCAATTTCATCTAGAAATAAGGTGCTGCCATCCGCAGCTTCAAAACGACCAATCCTTGCTTGATTAGCCCCTGTGAATGCACCTTTTTCCGCACCAAAAAGCTCTGCTTCCATCAACTCATGCGGTAATGCTCCCATATTAACTTTGATGAAAGCATTATTATGACGCGGGGATTGTTGATGAATATAATCAGCCAGTTTTTCTTTGCCTGAGCCATTCGCACCTGTAATCAGTACATTTACGTTTGCAGCTGCGACTTTACTCGCTTGAGATATCAAGCGGTGCATTTCTTGGCTTTCATAAATGAAATGCTCTGCTGAGGTTTGATTACTTTCGTTTTGACTGTGCTTACTTTTGCTTGCTTGAGAGTTTTGGCTATATTTTTCTACTAAATCAAGAAGTTTTACATCATCCCAGGGCTTTTGTAAGTAGTCTGTCGCACCACTTTTCACCAAGGATATAGCTGTTTCTAATTGAGTCCAAGCGGTAATTAAGATGATAGGTAACTCGCTATTTAGTGCCTTCAACGCACTGAATAATGACTTTCCTTCTTTGCCGGAGGTAATGCCTTGCGCGAAATTCATATCTTGAATAACAAGATCAACACGTTGATGAGATACAGCCAATAATGCTTGTTTCTCATTTTCAGCGGTCAGCACCGTATAACCATGCAGACTTAATAACAACTCAAGCGCCTCAAGTATATCGGGATTATCATCAACAACTAATATTTGTGGCATTCTGTTCCTTTTTCATTACTTATTGTAGACCGGAATTTATTCGCGCTTAAAAAGCGGGATTGAAATCCCGCCTACACCGACATTCCCTGTAGGGAATTTATACGCCGAATTATGTTGTCATAAATCCTGTAGGCGGTAATTTATTCGCGCTTTACTTACGAGAAATTATTCACGCTTTTCTTACGGGAATTATTACAAATCTGCGCGATTAAAATCACGCCTACACACCAACATTCCTCGTAAAGAGGAATTTATGCGCCGAATTGTGTTGTCATAAACCCCACCTACACGGTTCTAGTAGCAACCACTGGTGGAATATTACTGGTCTTTATTGCGGGGATCAAAGTTGCGATCGTACCCGCAATAAAAATAACCACACTTGCTAATATAAACAACATAATATCTGGTTTACTCAAGCTAATATACTGACTTAATAATATGTTAAACCCTAAAGCCATCGCTAAACCTAACGTGCAACCAATACTATAGACCAGCCAATTTTCTGTTAGCACATACAAAAGTATATCTTTTTTACGTGCACCTAACGCGCGTCTGATACCTATGTATTTTTTCTGACGCGAAATATGAAACTGTGAATAGGCATAACTGCTAATCGCGGTAACAAATATCATTAGCCCACAAAGCATCAAGAACAATTCAGCTAAACCTTTATCATGACTATAAAAGCGTTTCATATGCTCAGCCATAGTAATTATTCTGTAGATATCACGCTCAGGTTGTACGGCTAAAATCGTATCACTCACTCTATTTCGTATGGCTTCCACCTGACCAGGACTAACCTTTAACATGTAATAACGGCCAACGAAGATATACTCCATTACGCTATTTCCAAAAACACCGTATTGCTTATCTATTGGTAGAGTAGGATTGAGCATAATATCCTTCACCACACCCACAATGCGACCATTATTGGTTTCTCGCCCGAGTGCCGAACTGTCACCATAAAGTGCTTTTTTCAATGATTCTGTAATGAGTACATTACCTTCTTGATCACTACCGAAGTCAAGTTGGTCATCTTTCGTTAGAAACCGCCCTTCAAGTAATGCTAACGCTAACGTATTACTAAGGTTTTCATTGGTCAGAAAAATTTTTGAATCTTGCAGGTATTTATCTCGACGAAGAATTTCAGGATCTTCTAAGTCATAAACATTACCTAACATGCCCCTTTTACTTATAGGTAGCTGATTTATAAGCGACACACTTTCAACACCTGAAAGTTCACTTAATTGTTGTAAGTCTTCACTCACAATTGAACGATAATAGTCTAAGTTACGATATTCACCCGATGTGGGGTGCAATGAAACAATCAAGGTGTTCTCTATATCGAAGCCGGTATCTTGTGCCAATTTTTCGTTAGTATCTACCGCTAAAATAACGCTATTTATTAACAAACCTAATGTTATAGACAATTGTAATATTAATAACCCAGTGGTGAATTTTCTTAACAACAAGGACTTAAGTAGTGCTTTAATATTCATAATTTTTCCCTATTTACTTGGTTATTTAAGCTCAGCAGAAATAGTGTAACGATAAGCGCGATATAAAGGGTATAACGCACTCGCAATAGAGGTCACTAATGCCAATAACATTCCGAGCACGAGTAATTTGGGTTCTAATACGGCAATATTTGTTAGGCGTGGTAAAAATTGCACCGATAACTTTAAAAATAACCAACTTAACACTAACGCTAGTGCCCCCGTAAATAGACCTAATAACACACTCTCAGTTAACCCTTGCATCAGCATATGTCTATTGCTTGCCCCAATGGCACGTCGTAAACCTACTTCAAATTTTGCCGCATGAAAGCGCGAAAGTAATAAGCTACTGGCATTGAAAATACAGACAGACAAAAATAAAACTGAAGCTAAAGTGAACGCTAATACTTTTTGGTCAACTACTTTGTTCACCTTTAACCATTCATTAACGTTGTGTATTTCATTTTTTATTGCTAAAGGGTGCTCACCAGAATCTTTAAGTTGCTGGCTATAGTTATCTAAATAGCTTTGCAATGCCGACCTTTGATTTACATCTTCCAATTCTACCCATGCTTGTAAATAGTAAGCATCTTTATCACGGGTTTCTGCAATGCTGGCATAATCAACAGAAGATGAGCTTCTCGCATGTATCGACCAACCTAAATCTATTGCTGTTTCAAGTGGTGCAAATATATCATCGGTTTCGTTAAAGGCTCGACCTTCTGTCGGATGGTAAAACAAAGGACGTAATATCCAAGGCTTCAGAACGCCAACAATTGTAAGTAACTCACCATCAAGTTCGAGTGTTTTACCTACGCTGTTTTTACCGGCAAAAATCTTTTGGTTTAGTTCATCACCAATAACAATTTCCATGCCTCTACTTTTTTCAAATGCAGCCCCATACGCAAAAGGCGCATTAGTCAGTTCAAAAAAGCCAGGGGTAGTGGCTCTCACATCTGAATCAAACCGTTTCATACTGTTCGACTCAGAATCTCTCGCATAAACACCAGAAGCATAGAATATAGCGCTACCGCTAAGTAGCTCTGATTCAGCGATTACCATAGCGTCTCTATAGCGCAATATATGCATTGGCTCATCGGGTGGCTGATCATTAGGCCAAGTATTCATATTAATGTGAAATAAATGGCTACTTTTTTCTGGAATTGGATCACTTGCCATAGAGTTAACTAAAGCAAGGTTGGCACACAATACGCCAACGCCAATAGACAAAGTAAGAATGATTAACAAATACAGGGTAGGAGCGCGCTTAAAGCTCTGCATTGCCAAAGTGAGATTATAGACAAACATACTATCGCTACGCATTTTCCATCTCCTCAGCTACAGCATCGCTCACCGCATCAGAAACTGTTTTCCCCCGACCTTCTGCTGTACGATCTAACGGCGCGTAAATATTAAAATCGGCAAGTTGACCATCAATCACTTGTACATTGCGATTTACTTCGCGTGCTTGGTCTGGATCATGGGTAACCATAATGATGGTAGCGCCATCTTTGTTAAGATCGTGCAATATTTCCATAACTTGGCGTGCCATTAATGAATCAAGGTTACCTGTTGGCTCATCGGCTAGTAATATTTTTGGTTCACCCGCTAACGCTCTAGCAATAGCAACACGTTGTTGCTGCCCGCCTGATAACTGGCTTGGAAGATATTTAAGCCTTGACGCTAAGCCAACTTTTTCTAATGCTTGTTCAACTCTTCGCTTTCGCTCACTCGCGCTAAAACCACGGTAACGTAGTGGCATGTCAACATTATCAAAAATACTATAATCTGGTATGAGGTTATAATTTTGAAAAATGAAACCTATTTTTTCATTTCGTAAGCGCGAAAGTTCATCATCTTTTAAGCCCTGCACACTTACACCATCCAACTCATACTGACCTCGGTCAAAGTTATCAAGTAATCCCGCAACATTTAGAAAAGTAGATTTTCCAGAGCCCGAAGGGCCAGTTACCGCAACAAATTCTCCTGCTTTCACATTCAATGAGAAGTCTCTTAAAGCATGCGTTTGAATAGTATCACTTTGATAAATTCTAGAAATCTTGTTCATATTTAGCATGGTAGTTCCTTTTGTATTTCGTCTTATTTAACTAACTATTAAGTTTCGCGATGATGCTTAGCCGCCTAGATAAATTTGTTCGGCTTTATTAAAGTCTGCATAATCTGAAGTAATGACTTGTTGGCCTGCGACAAGACCCGATGTAATCTCGATATACTCAACACTACTTGCCCCAGTTGTTATAGCTATCTTGTTTGCATAATCATCTTCCGCGATTTTGAAAATATACTTTCCACCTAAAGAACCTATAAAGGCACCGCGTTTGACCATGAGTACATCTTCTTTTTTTTCAAATTCAATACGAGCATTAATACGTTGATTCTGTCTTAATTGAATTTGCTCTGAATCGATTATTTTGGCCCTTACCGTTACTTGGTTACCTTTCACCTCAGGTGAAATAGCAATGATTTCACCGCGGACTTTGATACCAGATATCTTCATAGAAACTTCAAGGCCAATGCCTAAATCATCTGCGTAGAATTCTGGCACACTTAACTCCGCTTCATATTCAGATAAATCGACAATTGTCATAATTGCCGTATTCGCTGCAATGGTATTTTTCTGCGCAACAAGCCAGTTACCAACTACACCTTTTACTGGTGCTTTAATTGCTAATTCATCATGACGGCGCGATAACTCTTCCAAAATAAGCTTTTCTTTCTGTACTAAAAACTCTCGATGCTGTTTCTCAAACTGAAAGCGCTCCATCGAAAACAACACTCTTTTTTTAGCATGCTCAAATAAACGCTTTGCATCCGTTACCGCATCTTGGCTTTTTAACCAATCAACCTCGCTGATGATTTGTTTTCCGTATGATATTTCTGCACGTTGAAATTCACGCTTAGCAACGTTTAACTCTGATTGCGCAGCATTCATATTACTTTCAAGATCAAGTTGTGCTTCTTTATCTGCTAGTACACCCCGATTCGCATTGATGCTTAATTGCTCTAGTGTTGATTGTTGTTGCTTAATTAAAGCATCTAACTCTGGACTCATTAGACGAGCGACTATTTGATTTAACGCTACTGCTTCACCCGGTTTGGCTAATAAGGTTATTTTGCCAATCTCTGTGCTATAAAGTTGCGGTGCATTAGCTGCAACAGCTTTCCCCGAAACAACAACATCACGAATTAAGTCACCTCGGATCACTGTTTCAATGTTAATACTTTTACTATCAACACTTGGTATAGATGAATACCACTGAGATAAAGTTGGGAAGGTAATATAAGACAATGCGCATAACAGTGATATGCCCGCTAATATCTTCTTTAGCGCTACCTTGTTAGGAGTTATTACCACTTCATCCTGCCCACTTGTTCCTTCAATCATGCATTTCTTCTTAGTTATCTAGCAATGGCCAAGTGTTGCAGAATCGGTGCCATAAAATACGAAGCTGTAAACCATTGTAATTAAACAGTTATTCAAATATGGAGTATTAAGGAGTGTCCGACCGGACACAAAGTATGTCCGTGACTGTCCGTATTATGTATTACGGACACAAGTAATTAAGGTAGGAAATTTACTAAGAGTACTTAACCTACACACTCATTGAGTTCATGAGTGTGTAGAAGAAATGATATTACTATTAAAGCAAGACGCATCACAAGAACACGCCCAAAGATCATCGATGCTGCTCTGTTAGAGTAGCAACTATAGAGGGATAAGAGTTTATGTAAACTACCAAGTTTTTCTGTTAATGAATTCTCTGGCTTTTTTATCTTGGTTAATTTGATTGTAAGTTTTAATTGCTCTGTTCTTACCAATTAAAATTTTTATTTGATAATAGGACTCTCTCAGAAGTGCAAAACCAGGCTTGCTCCACCAACTTTTGTTGTAGAGTTTTTTTGTTGCTGCAATAGAGTCAGGCGACTGCTGAGATATCATTTCCGCAAGTTTAACCGCTCTTTCGTAAGGTTCTTCATCTACATGAGTAACTAAGCCGTATTCGAGCGCTTCCAAGCCATCAATAACTTCTCCAGTCATCGCTAACTCTTTAGCTTTATCTAATCTGAGTAGTTCTTTTAATGCTAACGTTCCTCCCATATCAGGTATCAAACCCCATCGAGATTCCATAATAGAGATTGAGGCGTCCGGTGTAGATATTCTAAAGTCACCACCTAAGGCAATTTGTAGTCCTCCCCCCCAACAACGGCCTTTAATAACCATTATTACAGGCGCTGGTATCTCTCTCCAGCCCGTTGAAACATACTGCGCCAAGTTAGCTCGCCAAGGTAACAACTTAAAGAGTAATTCAAGCGGCCCTTTTGTAGAAGACATCACCGCTTTAATATCTAAGCCAGAACAAAAGTCCTCACCTTCTCCAGTTACAATAATAGCCCTAATAGTTCGATCTTTTTTCAGACGATTTATAGTTTTTCGTATCGCATGAAACATCAAGATATCTAACGCATTACATTTATCAGGCCTATTGAGCCGAACATGGGCAACCCCATTACTTATTTCGAGGTTTACTCTCTGTTCGATATCATTACTAGACATGGTAGGTACTCATAATTATTAGTGGTATGACCACCAGACTATCGTACATTTTATGACAAGTCGATTGTAAAAACTGATAACTTTCGATAATCACATAAACATCAGAAGTTAACTTTTAGTTAATGCACTAGTTTTACTATTGATAGGAAGTTTTTTGATCCCTAGAACGCAAAAAGCCCGACTCTTTCGAATCGGGCTTCTCTAAATAGACCTTTAGCAATCTCCTACGCTCACATGGGCTTAACTAACCTAAGTCACACTACCCTCGGCGCAACTGCGTTTCACAATCAGTGAGTAATCTTCAAACGCCAGAAAGCAAAAAATCCGTAGCGTTAGCTACGGGTTTAAATCCCAGACAGCAAAAAGCCCGACTCTTTCGAATCGGGCTTCTTTAAATAGAAGTTTAGCAATGTCCTACTCTCACATGGGAACTCCCACACTACCATC
>OJBR01000733.1_pt1 | contig 12090 bp, 10 predicted proteins | sample 1591161 | NCBI WGS metagenome assembly OJBR01 (sample SAMN05416803, study PRJEB24817) | seawater metagenome | isolation source: Sea water | place: Canada:Atlantic | collected 2013-07
CACTATCCTCTTCGTCGGCAGCGTCAGATGTGTATAAGAGACAGTATCAGTATCGATAAAGCCTGGTGAAACAGTATTTACAGTAATACCACGCGAAGCAACTTCACGTGCTAACGCTTTAGTAAAGCCTAATAAACCTGCTTTAGCTGTTGCATAATTAACTTGACCTGCATTACCCATAGTGCCGACTACAGAGCCAATATTGATAATACGACCGGTACGTTTTTTCATCATAGGACGAATGGCTGCTTTACTTACTTTGAAAACAGACGTTAAATTAGTTTCAATAATATCTGACCATTCATCATCTTTCATACGCATAAATAGGTTATCACGAGTGATACCTGCGTTATTAACTAATATGTCAATTGACCCATGCGCTTCTTTAATCGCTGCAAACATTTCAGCAATAGATTCATCACTTGTCACGTTCAGTACTAATCCCATACCACTACCATTATCAGCAGTTAAGTATTCAGTGATGTTATTAGCGCCATTTTCTGATGTCGCTGTACCTATTACTGTTGCACCAAGTGACTGTAATTGTGTTGCTATTGCTTTGCCGATACCACGGCTTGCACCAGTAACTAAAGCGATCTTTCCTTCTAAAGAAAACATATTTTTACCTGCTCTTTTAATTGATAACATTACCTTAATAAACAAGATAATGAATTATTTATATTAAGTTTTTTACTAGATTATAATCATTTACTTAGCAATAATTAAACGTCACTAGCCACTAAGTCTTTTGCTTGTTGTAATGAATCAGTTGTATTGAAACTAACACTGCGTAGTGATTTATTGATACGTTTATTTAAGCCTTGTAATACTTTACCTGGACCTACTTCAACAACTTTTTCAATGCCATCATTTGCTAGTAGGCTAATTGTTTCACTCCAACGGACTGGTGAATACAATTGTTTCACTAACGCGGCTTTAATTGCTTCACCTGCCACTTCTTCTGCAACATCCACATTATTAACAACGGCAACTTTAGGTTGGTTAAACGTTATGCACTCTAACTCTATGGCCAACTTAGCTGCAGCATCACTCATCAAAGCACAATGTGACGGTACGCTCACAGGTAACGGTAAAACACGCTTTGCTCCTGCCGCTTTACAAAGAACACCTGCACGCTCTACCGCTTCTTTATGGCCGGCAATAACAACTTGACCAGGAGAATTAAAGTTAACGGCTGATACAACTTGCGTTTCTTTTGCTTCATCACAGGCATTAATAATGTCTTCATCTGCTAAGCCTATGACAGCGGCCATTGCTCCAACACCTTCGGGAACGCAAGCTTGCATGAATTCACCGCGTTTCTCAACGAGTACTACTGCGTCACTAAGAGAAAATACACCTGCACACACTAACGCTGAATACTCACCTAAACTATGGCCAGCCATAATATCAGGAGTGATTGTCGACTCTGCTTGCCAAACTCGCCATAAGGCAACACTAGCCGTTAACAACGCTGGTTGAGTGAAATTAGTTTGGTTAAGTTTTTCTGCAGGACCTTGACTAACTAATTGCCATAAGTCATAACCTAAGGCTTTTGACGCTTCTTCAAATGTCGCTTGGACGATATTATTTTCTGCAAAGTCACTGAGCATGGCAACAGTTTGTGAGCCCTGCCCTGGAAAAACGAATGCTAATTTATTTTGCATATTGATACTCTATTTGAATTATATTAGTAAATACGTTGATTTTAATATTATTGGTTTAGGAAAAGATAATATAGTAGAAAGTATTTCCCACTAAGTAAAGCATGGTTAGCGACAAGTAAAGCCATGTTCTAATGAGGTTTTAATCTTCTCTGGAACTTGCCTTTCAACTTCTTTGACTGCTTCTTCAATAGCAGCTAAGAAAGCACCTGAATTGGCGTTACCATGGCTTTTCACCACTATACCGCGTAATCCTATCAAACTTGCGCCATTGTACTGGTCGGGGTTCATGGTTTTAAATAGTTTTTTGAAACTTGGTTTAAGTAATGAACCAAAGACTTTAGCCAGTAAACTCGCACTAAAAGCAGCTTTCGATTTTTCATATACTAATCGAGCAACACCTTCACAAGTTTTTAATGCAACATTGCCAACAAAGCCGTCACATACAATGACATCAGCTTTATTTGAAAAAATATCACAACCTTCAATAAAGCCAACATAATTGATGTCTTTATTTTCACTCAATTCGAGCGCCGCGAGTTTTATATGATCGCTGCCTTTAATTGCTTCTTCACCCATATTCAACAGCGCAATACGCGGTTTACTTATACCATCTACTTGTTCTGCCATGACAGATCCCATCACACCAAATTGGTATAAGACATGGGAATCACAAAAAACATTGGCACCCAAATCAAGCATGAAAACATGTTTATTTTTATCGTGGGTAGGTAATGATGAAATTAACGCTGGGCGCTCAACTCCTGGTATATTTTTTAACACAAAATGTGCCATAGACAAGAGTGCGCCAGTATTACCCGCACTGACACAGGCCTGTGCTTTACCAGTATGAACTAAATCAAGCGCTTTACGCATTGATGAGTCTTTTTTGGTTCTTAGAGCAACAATAGGTTTATCAGACATTGAAACGACTTGAGACGTCGAAAGGATACTTAGCTGTTTATGTGTTGCTAAATTTTCTTGGGAGATATTAAAACGGGCAAGTGATTCTGTAATGATGGGTTCATCACCACAAAGAATAAGATGCAAATTAGGCTGTTTTTTTATAGCCATTATTGCTGAAGAAATAGTTATAAAGGGGCCTTGATCGCCCCCCATAACATCTAACGCTATGGTTAGATAACTATTTAAGCTCAAACGAGATAAGCCTAAAATATGTTACTTTAACTAAGTAATCGCTTATTTAGCGATTACTTTAACGCCTTTGTAAAAACCATCAGCAGTTACATGGTGACGACGATGCGTTTCACCTGATACTGGATCTACTGATAAGTTTTCTACTGTTAATGCATCATGTGAACGGCGCATGCCACGTCTTGAACGAGACTTCTTGCTTTTTTGAACTGCCATGAGTTACTCCTGAATCGGTTATAAGTTAAAAGGCTTTATGCTTATTAACTATTTAAATTGTTTTAATATATCAAATGGGTTTGGCTTCTCAACCTCTTCTGGCAACTCACCCCAAACTGAATCAGCATCTGCTGAACAATCTTGAATGTCGTGCCGAGGAATTAATGGTATCATGAGGATTAACTCTTCTTCCACTAATTCACGTAAGTTTACTTCGCCATTTTCATCTAATTCTACTACGTCATAATATGACGGAATTTTCTCAGCTGCTTCCTCATTTTTGGCAGGACTAAAAGTAAACTCTACTTCAAGTAACTGGTCAAAACTTTCGTTACACCGCTGACAAGTTAATGCAACTAATGCCGATGCTGTACCTGACATTACTGTCAAACCACGTTCATCCACATCAAACTTAACACTAACCTGAACATGCTCGCTTCGGCTTTCGCATTCAGCAAGCAGTCGAGTCATATCCGACAACTTACACACGCCCTCACACACAAGTCTGCGTTGCGCGCTACGGGATGGATTAATTGTTATTGGAAGTTTAAGATTCTGCATAAGGCGCGCATAATATAGTCCCTACAGGCAAGTGTCAAAAGAAAATTGCACTATTTTGATTAAAAGCTCAAGATAGACTCAATATTGGCAATAATCGTATATTATTTGTTTACCCTTGTTACAATTACTCAATAAATGAGCAATATCGTTACTTATAGTAGATGGTTATATTTATAGTTTAACTTAGCAAGCCAGTAACAAACTTATGAATAATAAAAATAACATAAACAGTGTTATTATTTCAGTCATTTTGTGCTGTAATCACTTTACTGCAGCACAACTGACAAATTAATGCCCATGTAAATTAACAGAAAGCTTAAATGCTCTTCTCGCTTCACCACTTTTAGTGTTTTTTTGGTAATCAAAAAATTTGTCAGATTAGCATCAAATTATTTTACAAAGAATATATATAGAAGGTAAACATGAAAACCTTAGTCCTTGGATCCACTTCCCCATTTCGTAAAACAATTTTAGAAAAACTCAAACTGCCTTTTCACTGTGCCAAACCTAATGTTGACGAAACTGAAAAAAACAATGAATGCCCTCAAGCTTTAGTTGAACGCCTTGCCATAGAGAAAGCTAAAGCCGTTAGGGATGAATACCCAAACGCACTCATTATAGGCTCAGATCAAGTTGCAGTATGCGAAGGTGAGATTTTAGGCAAACCTCACAATTTTGATAATGCAGTTATTCAGCTAAGTAAGTTTAGTGGTAAGAGTATTACCTTTTATACGGGTCTTTGTGTTTATGACAGTAAAAAAGAAAAAGCAGTGTCGTTGGTTGAACCTTTTACCGTACATTTTAATCAATTGAGCCAAGACGATATCGCGAGTTATCTTAATGCTGAACAGCCCTATAATTGTGCAGGGAGTTTTAAAAGTGAAGGCTTAGGTATATGTTTATTTAGTAAACTTGAAGGCGACGATCCAAATACCTTAATAGGATTACCTTTAATCAAACTTATCGAACTGTTAAAGCAACAGGGTATCAATGTGTTAGCAGAGCAAAATAAACACGCTATATAGTAATAAAAGTAGTACGTAACACTCTTAACATAGTGCGACTTACTACTTAAAAAAATTCCATTATTTATTTAATGATTGCTCGCGACCGCTGGTATCAGTATTTGTTGCAACTCGGCAAGAGAGTCAACAATGGCTATTGGCTGGTATTGGCTTAATACATCTCTATTATGAACACCTAAGGTAATTCCAATACGGTCAATACCCGCCGCTTGCGCCATTTTCATATCATGACTAGCATCGCCAATCATAACAGCTTGTTCTGGTGCGATATTAAGCTCTGTTAATAAACTTAATAACATCTGAGGGTCAGGTTTAGAGAGCGCCTCATCAGCGCAGCGTGATGCATGAAAGAACTGTTCTGTTTGTGTTGCCGATAAAACACGTTGTAATCCTTGACGTCCTTTACCTGTAGCAACAGCTACTAGCCTGTTATTCTCATTCAGTACTTTTAATAACGGTAGCGCGTGTTCAAATAAAGGCGCAGGAGTTATATCACCTTCAACATATTGAAACTGGTATTGACCTACCAACGCCGTTATTTGGCTTGAAGAGGCACCTGGAAATAGGAGTTCAAGTGCTTTAGGTAAACTTAGGCCTATAATATCTTTAACCGACTTTGCGCTTGGTATTGTCAACTGACAATGTTCTGCTGCTGCCTGCATTGATGAAACAATACGCGCAATTGAGTCCATCAAGGTGCCATCCCAATCAAAAATAACTAACTTATACTTGGTCATATTAATTATTCTTTTACCAACTTGGACAACAATTTCTCTAAGCTCGCTTCAAGAGGTGCTTCAATTTTTAAACGCTGCTCTGTGCTTGGGTGAGTAAATTCAATACTAGCCGCATGCAAGAAAAGTCGTTTCAGACCTTTGCTTTTCATTTGCTCATCAAACTCTTCATGACCATATTTTGCATCCATGGCAATAGAATGACCATTAGTTTGACAGTGTACTCGTATTTGGTGAGTCCTGCCTGTGACAGGAAAAGCTCTGACTAAGGTTGCGCCACGATAACGTTCTAACACTCTAAAGCGTGTTTCAGACTCTTTACCTAACTGATTATCAACCACAACCACTCGCTCGCCTGATTTTAAATCATTTTTCTTTAAAGCATCAGTAACCCGAGTTAACTTAGTCGGCCAATGACCTTTCACTAACGCATGATAAAATTTTTGTACATTTTTATCACGGAACTGTTCATGTAAGTTACGTAAAGTAGAACGTTTTTTTGCAACCATCAGACAACCTGAGGTATCTCTATCTAAACGATGAACAAGCTCTAGCATTCTCGCTTCAGGTCTTAACGCTCGCAGAGCTTCAATTAATCCAAAGCTTAACCCGCTACCACCGTGTACCGCCATACCTGATGGTTTGTTAATAACAATTAATCGATCATCTTCAAAAAGAATCTGTTTTTCTAGATTCGCAACGATATGTAATCCCGTCGACACGGCATCTTTTTCTTCAGAAACTCTAATAGGAGCAATACGTACTTCATCATCGATAAGTAATTTATAAACAGGCTTGATACGCTTTTTATTAACTCTTATCTCGCCTTTACGCATTAAACGATAAAGATGACTTTTAGGAACACCTTTAAGTGTTCTTAATAGAAAATTATCAATACGCTGCCCTGCGTCCTCACTATCTATAGTAATGAAGCGCACTTTTGGCTTTTCAGGCTCAGGAGCAATTTTATCTTGAATGGGCTTTTCAGGCGTAATTTTTTTCTGTTGAGGCTTTTTTACAACTGAGTGATGTTTGGTCTTTAGTTTAATTTTAGGCACGTGATTGGCTTTTTGAGTCTTAGTTTCTTTCATGGCTGCAGTTTAACACACTTTATTTAGCGAATAATGCAATTAACTCCCTTTTTTGTTGGCTAAACACTAAGGATAGTGGGATAATAAAAGGGTTATTAGTTGATATTTAACGCTAACAGCGTATTAAGTAGCCATATGAAAGAATCATACAAGGCTAATCAACGTAACAAATTTAACCTTAGAAGCTTTAAAGAGAGACGTAAGAGGCAAACTGCGGCCACATCTATATGCGAAAATTCATTTTATTAACTGCACCTATGAAGCGTTAAAAAAATAGAAAAAAGACATATTGATAGTACGGCCTATTGCATTAATTGACACAGTAAACTATCACTTTTGATAATTTACCCGTTGTAGATTGTCAACGAAGCATAAACAGTTTTAACATTTTGATTTTAATTTGTTATTAGCCCAGCACCATAAAGCAATTATTATAAAATAATACCGGAGCAAATGCGCTGGTATTTTGCACAGCACACAGGCTGAGCACATAAAGAAATAAATTAGCATTGCCTATCTAAGCGAAAGGCGGTGATATAAAAAACAATCAGAATTTATAACAGCTTAACCTGGTTTTATGACAGGTTAACCGTGACAACCGTGAGGTTGACACCCTGCTGTTAGCAGAAAAACAGATTGCTTTGTGTCCTAAGCAAACGGTGTGTTGTGACTAAAAATGAGTCCGACAAACTATGAAACGTATGTTAATTAACGCTACCCAATCAGAAGAATTGCGCGTAGCACTAGTAGATGGCCAAAAACTTTACGATTTAGATATTGAAAGCCCAGGTCACGAACAAAAAAAATCAAACATCTATAAAGCTAAGATCACACGTATTGAGCCTTCTTTAGAAGCTGCTTTTGTTGATTATGGTGCTGACCGTCACGGTTTCTTACCTATGAAAGAAATCGCTCGTGAATACTTCCCTAAAGGCTACACCTTCCAAGGCCGCCCTAACATTAAAGAAGTATTACACGAAGGCCAAGAGGTTATCGTTCAGATAGATAAAGAAGAACGTGGCCAAAAAGGTGCTGCACTTACGACCTTTATAAGTCTTGCTGGTAGTTACTTAGTATTAATGCCGAACAATCCTCGTGCTGGTGGTATTTCACGTCGCATTGAAGGTGACGAACGTACTGAATTGAAAGCCTCTTTAAGTAAACTAGATTTACCTAAAGGCATGGGCTTAATTGTAAGAACTGCTGGTGTAGGCAAAGATTACGAAGAATTAAAATGGGATCTTAGTGTCCTTTTACACCACTGGCAAGCAATCAGTGATGCTGGAAAAAGCCGCCCTGCTCCTTTCTTAATTCATCAAGAAACCAACCTGATTTTGCGTGCTATTCGTGACTATTTACGTCGTGATATTGGTGAAGTATTAATTGATCGCCCTAAAACGTTTGAAAGTGTTAAAAAGCACATTGAAGTTGTTCGTCCTGACTTCTTAAATAAGATCAAACTTTATACCAGCGATGTGCCTTTATTTACCCATTACCAAATTGAAACTCAAATAGAAACGGCATTTCAACGTGAAGTACGTTTACCTTCTGGTGGTTCAATCGTTATTGACCCTACAGAAGCTATGACTTCTATTGATATTAACTCAGCCCGTGCTACTAAAGGTAGTGACATTGAAGAAACGGCTTTTAATACCAACTTAGAAGCTGCTGAAGAAATTGCTCGTCAACTTCGCTTACGTGACTTAGGTGGCTTAGTAGTCATTGATTTCATTGATATGACGCCTGTTCGTCATCAACGTGAAGTAGAAAATAGAATGCGTGATTCAGTTCACCAAGATAGAGCCCGCATCCAACTTGGTAAAATATCTCGCTTTGGTTTGTTAGAGATGTCTCGCCAACGTTTACGTCCTTCTATTGGTGAAACAAGCCAAGGAGTATGTCCTCGTTGTAATGGTACTGGTCATGTTCGCGGCGTTGAGTCATTAGCACTATCAATATTGCGTTTAATGGAAGAAGAAGCCATAAAAGACAATACTTTACACGTGCAAGCCCAAGTACCTGTACCAGTAGCAACCTATTTGTTAAATGAGAAACGTCGTTCAGTTATGCATGTTGAGAAACATCATAATGTAAGAGTTTTAATCATTCCAAATCCGCATATGGATACCCCGCAATACGAAGTTCTACGCGTAAAAAATGATGAAACTATCGTAGAAGCAAGCTATGAATTACCGGTAAAGAAAGCTGAACTTGAAGAAGCTAAAATGCCGAAATTTGATAAAGCTGCCGCTAAACGTGATGAACCTTTGATTCAAGGTATGAGTGCACCATCACGTGTTGTTAAACCTGAAGAGACTCCAGTTATAGCGGAAAAGACTGCAGTATCAAAACAAACAAAACCTAGTGGCTTCTTTGGTTGGTTAAAGAGTCTTTTTGTTGCTGAAGAAGTAGTTGAAGAGATCAAAGAAACAACTACTCAACAGGCTAAAAAACCACAAGAAAGACGAGGAAATCAACAGGCTAAACGTCGTAATAACCGTGGTAATAGTCGTAACCGCAACGATCGTAATGGCGAAAGTGCAAACAATCGTCCTGCTCACAAAGAGAATGAAACTAGAGATACTCGTTCTAACCGTGACGATGAGCAGAATAAGCCGAAGAGACAGCCTCGTAAAAACACCAATAACATTGATAAAGAAAAAGTTGTTAAAGAAGAGAAAAATACAGAGCGTCGTCAACGTCGTAATAATCGTAAGAAAATACGTGTAGCACCGACAGATAAGGTTATCAATAAAACTGAAGCATTAGTTGCTGTTGATACTACGGAGAATGAAAAAGTAAATGATCCAACTGTAGAGGCTGTAGTACATAACGATGATAAGCCACGCAATAGACGTTCTCCGAGACATCTAAGAGCTAATGGCCAACGTCGTCGTCGTAACAATGCTGAAAACAACTCTGAAGCAACACAAGAAGAGCAAGTATTAACTGCTGAAAATATGTCTGCTGACGAATCAGTAGAGGCACGTTATCCTGCAACAGCTACTCCGGTTATCGCTGAAGTTGTTGAGCAACCAAAAACAGTAATTACTCCAACAGAGCCGACTACAGTTCAGAAAGTTGAAGCTGTTGAAGTTGAAGCTACCCCTGTTGAAACTAAGGCTATTGAAACAGTTAGTGATGCCGTGTTAAATGATACTAAAGAGCTAAGTGAGACAGAAGTTGAAGAAGTATCAGCCGTCGAAGTTGTCGAACAAGTGACTGAAGTTCAGCAAGAGTTACCGTTAGAACAAGAAGAAAATATTGTTGTACCAACAGAGCTAACTGCTGAAGCTAAAGAAGTTGAAGTAACTACGGCTCCTGAAGTAGCAACGCCATCAACTGAAGCAGTTGCAAAAGAAGCAGTAAATGAAGTTGCTCCTGTTGTTGAAGACGTTAAAGCTACCGACAATACTGTTGAGACAGAAGAAGATAACGTTGAAACGGCTGTGAAAAAGCCGGCCAAGAAGAAAGTTGCTCCTGCAACCAAAAAAGCCGCGCCTAAAGATAAAAAGCTAGCAAGACAAGTAAAGAAAGCTAACCGTTTATCTGGTCATGCCAAGGCTCCAATGACGAAGACAGAAACAATCACTATTATTAGAGATATTCCGACCACCTTTATGGCGGATAGTGAACGACTAGTTCATCAATCTTCTGGTAGAACGGCTGTTGTTTCCGATGTTGTAAACCGCAGTAGTGCACAGGCAACTAAGCCATAAGTAAACGTTTACTGTAAACTTAAAAGCCAGTTATAAATATTATAACTGGCTTTTTTTTGTCTAAATATTACCAGATTCAATGATGGATATCGTCTGTAGCTGCAATAATTAACTTATGCTTACATTAAAGCTATTGCTTAAAAAATATAGACTTACGTTAATATTTTGCAATAGTACTTCAACACCACAAGCTGTTTTACCAAGCCCAAGGAAAGGTAATGCAATGCTTTAACTTGCCATTAACAAAATAGCTTGACTGTTGCCTTAGGCTAACGTTAAATGGAAGGTAGTAAAGGGTTCGGTGTTAATAAATAAGATAGGTCATTATCGTTATTTAATTGACAATAGCGAAGCTGATTTTAATAGAGAGTAATAATTATTATGAAAAAATGGTTTTTTTCAGACAATGGTAAAGTAACAGGTCCTTTAGGGTTAAAAGAATCAAACGAATTAATTTCAAATAATCCTGACTTATATGCTTGGCATCCTTCTTATACTCATTGGGTTCCTGTTAGCTGCATTAATGAATTTGAGGTATCAATATCCCCTCCTCCTCCTCCGATAGAGATCCCAAAAGGGTTAATTGATAGTTTGAACGGAGAAGAAAAAGAATTATTAACAACACTGGATCGTATTGATAAGACAATTAAAATCACTTCAGACTCTTTATATGAAATAGATGCCGAGTTAGATAATTACGGCCAAATTGCACATAATTTAACGGAAGAAGTTAAAGCGGTAGTTAAAACAATTGAAGAGCAGTATGCTGCTTTACAGAAAAATCTAGCTAACGTAATTAAAACTGATTATTAATATCTACTCGTTAGTTTCTTACCCAGAAACTAGTGCATCATGATAATTATAAAAACTAAAGTTAACAGATAAGAGTATTTACGATGAAAAAATGGTTTTTTTCAAATAATGGCGAAGTAACTGCACCATTAAACTTAGATGAAGCAAAAGAGTATTTAGCCAGCAATCCAAATGTTTATGGTTGGCATCCTTCGTTTACTCAGTGGAAGCCAGTCAACTGTATTAGTGAATTTACCGACGTTCTGCCAGCTACCGTCCAGGCTCCTCTTATTCCTAGAGAAATATCAGATAAATTTTCAGCTAAAAAACAACGTTTGACAACAAAGTTAGCTTCAATTGACGATAGCATTAACCATAGTCAGTCTTCGTTGGTAAAGTTTGAAAAGCAAATCGAAAACTATAAAACCTTGACTCAAAACTTAAATGACAATGTTAAAGATGCTATTGATAATATTGAGAAAAAGCATAGAAGCCTAAACCGTAAGCTATCTCAAGTTAAGGATGCTGTTCATATTGCAGAAAAAGAAATGACAGTCGTTGTCGACGATTTTGATCGAAGAATGAGCTCAAATGACATATTCATGCCTTCTTGTAAACCAAGTGCATTAGCAACGCAAGAAAGCACTACTGAAAGTGATGAAGCTCAAATTAGTAAAGCAAAACGAGCTCAAGAAAAACTAGCAACACCACATAAACGTGTTGAGATAGAAAAAGTACCAGCAGAAAAACCTGTTGAGAGTGAAAAAATTGTTGCTAAACAAGATAAAAAAGTAACGCCACCTGACGTTGATATACAATACGGTAATCGAATGACAGTTGATGTTGACCTTGGAAACAGAATGGCAGCTGAAAGCATCAATAGTATGAAAAATATGATGAAATCTGTCTTTAGAGGTGACACTAAAGTAGAAAAAGCAAAGAAGCCTGAAAAAGTGGAAGTCAAACCAGTCGAAGTTAAAAAAAGCAACGACCAACCATTATCCATGGCTGAACGTTTAAAAATGGCTCAAAATAACCACTAAAAAGTTACTACTATCTTTATAGATAGTGTTTAAATTGACCCGTCCTAGCATGGGTTGACAGTAATTTGATTAAAACGCCTGATGTACTTC
>OJBR01000734.1_pt1 | contig 12090 bp, 6 predicted proteins | sample 1591161 | NCBI WGS metagenome assembly OJBR01 (sample SAMN05416803, study PRJEB24817) | seawater metagenome | isolation source: Sea water | place: Canada:Atlantic | collected 2013-07
CCCTTCTAGAGTTCAAATCTCTATCTCACCGCCACATTAAGAAAAACCGCTAATTGAAAGATTAGCGGTTTTTTGCTTTCTGGCGTTTAAAAACAAGAAGTGCAGGGGTTGTAGCGTTAAATCTTCGTGTGGAGTTCAAACCTTTATCTTACCGCCACATTAAAAGAAACCCGTTAGTCGAAAGATTAGCGGTTTTTTTGCTTTCTAGCGTTTAAAAATATCAAGCTCAGGGTTTGTAGCGCAATACCTGTTTGTTCCTTGGCAAGCCTAAGTCAGTTGGTTAAATTCATTAGGCTAACTCATTTTTATTTTGTATTTAGTCGTTGAATTTATTTGAGCTCATTGGCTTTTCGGTATTTACCTTGATAGTCAAAAAGTCTTTCTTTAATACGCCAGTAGTACTTTTGTTTTCTGGCAATGACAAAATCCGGGCACGGTAATATGTTAGCCAATTTTAATGCTTGTTCAATATTAGTTACTTCAAACGACTCAGTAGAGCCCAGTTGAACACTGATTTTAGCGCTAAGGCGTTTAGAAAATATATCGTTAAATGCTTTAACCTGATTTAGCTTAGCAAAGTCAAAAGATTCATTGAGTTCAGTGCCTTCCTCATCATGGTAAGTGATTTTTAACTTATCAGCTCCCTTACTATTGATCTCAGTTAAATTAAGACCTGCGCAGCGAATAATTTTTGAATCTTTAAGTTGCAGTGCCTTTTTTAACATATCATCGGGGTCAACCAAGACCTCAAGGCACTGCAAACAGGTACGAGCAGCTATATCATTTTCACCACCACAATGTGGGCATTCTTTAAAGACAAAGCGATAATCACATTGGCTCTCGCTTTCTATTAGGTATGCTTGCTCTTCATTTTGAACATTGACTAGGCCTTGGCATCGTCGGCCGTAGTGTTCCACTAAATAACCATCATCATCACAAATGCCCCAAAATATATTGGGAAATCCACAACTTGGACAAACAACTTGAACCGGCTGACTTTTACTATTCGGCTTTTTCTCACCGACTTCGGGATGATAGAGGTCAAAATCATTGCCTGTATAGTCAATTACTAAACAATCTTTTTTGTTTTCACTCAAACGAAGACCACGGCCAATGATTTGCTGATAGAGACTAACCGATTGTGTTGGACGTAATATCGCAATCATATCGACATGGGGGGCGTCAAAGCCAGTAGTTAATACTGAAACATTAACCAAGTATTTAATTTCTTTACGTTTGAATGCCTTAATTAACTTGTCGCGTTCAGTGTTGTCGGTAGCCCCGGTAATTAACGCACTCAATTTGGTGGGTAAATAACTAAAGACTTCCTTTGCATGCTCAACTGTAGCGGCAAATACCATAATCCCTTGGCGTTTATGGCCTAACTCTATGACCTGTTCAATAATGCCTTGAGTCACCCGGGGATTCTTGTTTAGTAGATGATTCATATCCGTAGGACTATATTCGCCAGAGGCGTTTGTTCGCAGGCTACTAAAATCATAGTGCTCTATAGTGGCATCAACTAAATTGGGTTCAGTTAAATACTGGCGTTTAATTAAGTAACGTAGCGGTAGTTCATAAATACAGTGCTCAAAAGGCCGCTTTTCTTCACTTCGCATGAAACCATGATAATGCTTTTTATAAATCCAGCCCATGCCTAAACGATAAGGCGTTGCGGTTAAACCTAGTAATTTTACTTCGGGATTAACTTGCATCAATTTTTCAATGATTTGTTGATACTGATTACTATTGGACGGCTTGCTTGCGCTTTCTTGTAATTGCTCTTTATTTTCGTCTTTAGAGTCGTCTTTAGAGTCGTCTTGAGAACCGTTTTGGGATTCGTCTTTAGCCCGCTCAGCGTTGGCCAAATTAACTCTATGACATTCGTCAATAATAATTAAGGAGTAGGGCTCATTAAAATCATCTAGATTTCGGGCTGCCGATTGTATGCTGGCGAACGTGACTTGGTGCTGAGTTTCTTTCAGTTTTAATCCCGCAGAATAAATACCGGCAGTAATACCATAGGTTTCGTATTTTTGATGATTTTGCTCGACTAATTCTTTCACATGGGTGAGTACCAGTATTTTTCGCCTTGCCAAGCGAGCAAGCTCGGCAATTACCAGACTTTTACCTGAGCCAGTAGGTAAAACAATCACCGCAGATTCGTTGGTTTTTCGAAAGTGTTTGAGCACCGCAGAAACGGCTTCTTGTTGATAATCTCTAAGTTGAAAAACTGCCACGCAGAATTGCTGCCTTATAGGGAACGGAAAGCAGCCATAATAGCAAAATAGCGGATAAGTCCAAAATTTAAAGCTAACTTTAAGCCTTCATTAGTTTGCGCAGGCTAACCTAGAGATAATAGTTTAAAAGAGAACTTAGATTCAAATAATATGCTGCGAACAACTAGGAAAATAACTGAGTCAATTGAGCCTTAATAAGTTTTTTATACAAAAAAATAATAAAAAGTAGTAATGATAGGCAGTTACACAATCTTTTTACAGTCTGCTCTCAATAATTATGAAGTTCTTCATAAAAATTAAACAGGCTATTTATCTGTTTTATTCTTACCTAGTGACCATGAGTTTACTCTAGTGGTAATTTTATTGAATAAAACCAGTGCCCATAGTCGTCCCATTCTGTCCGCCACATTTATAGAATCCACTAATCGAAAGATTAGCGGATTTTTACTTTCTAGTATTAAATAAAATAAGTTTTGAGAAGGAAATTATGACTATATTTTTGTCTCAGAGGACAATTGATGCCTGTCCTTATTTTCTCTTTGATCTTGTTCTATTTGTTCTTGTAGAATGTGCTTTTTTAACTGGTTTCTTTTTCTTGTCTTGTATAGGCGCTTTTGAAAACTCTTTATGGAAAGGCTGTTCTGTAACAACAGGAATGACTTGCCCTATGCTATTTTCAATATTCGTTAACTGCCTTACGTCATTTTCTACAGCAAATGAAATGGCCATGCCACTTTTACCCGCACGAGCAGTTCGTCCTATACGGTGTATGTAGTTTCTTGGATCTTCAGGAAAGTTATAGTTAATAACTAACGTAATATTATCAACATCAATGCCACGAGCAGCAACATCAGTTGCAACTAATACCCTTAAAGTAGACTCTTTAAAGTTTTGTAATGCTTCCTCTCTAACTGCTTGTGTTTTACCACTGTGAAGACTAGCAGCTGTTATTGATGCTTTTTCTAGTGCTTTAACAATGATGTCAGCGCCATACTTTGTTTTACAAAAGATGAGCACTTTTTCATAGACAGGTTTCGTCAGAATATTAAACAGCAAAGGTACTTTATTGGATTTATCAAGGTGGTATACGCTTTGATTAACCAAGTCGATCGTAACGGTTTCAGCTGTAATTTGAATTTTTGTTGGATCCGTTAAGATGGCTTCTGCAAGTATCTCTATTTCAGCAGGCATAGTCGCTGAAAATAAGAGTGTTTGTCGCTTCTTTGGCAGTTTAGATATGATGCTTTGAACATCGTTAAAGAACCCCATATCAAGCATTGTATCTGCTTCATCTAATACAAAGACTTCTAACGCTTTAAAATTTATATCACCAGTTTCAATTAAATCCAATAACCGGCCAGGGGTGGCCACTAAAATATCAAGTCCAAGTGCGATAGAGTCAACTTGAGCTTGTCTTCCTACACCACCATAAACAACCTTAGTTTTAAGCTCTAATCCGTTAGAGTAGTCATCTATGTTTTGCATTATTTGCGAGGCAAGCTCTCGTGTTGGCGTTAGTATGAGCGAACGAGTACTCTTCGCTTTGATATCAATTTTATTTCGCCCAAAATTATTGATAATAGGCAATGAAAAGGCCGCAGTTTTTCCTGTTCCTGTTTGCGCTATACCCAGAAGATCTTTTCCATTAATAAGCACGGGGATACATTCTTTTTGGATCGGTGTGGGCTGTGTATAGCCTTTAAGACTGACGCGGTCAATAATTGACTCTAAAAGTGAAAATGCTTTAAATTCTGACATGCTGGCTCGGGGTTCTTTAATCAATAGCTAACTATTCTAACAGAATGCTTTGATATCTTTAAGATGTATTCAATATGGCTATTTCTGACGAGATTAATCAGTAGACATTCTTAAGTTATCCATTCGACTGTTTAGTGTATAGCCTTTAGTTTGATATAAGAGCTACTTTTATGGAAATTTTATTGAATAAAACCAGTGCCCATCCTCGTCACATCCTGCACGCCACAATAAGAAAAACCGCCAACCCTAAGGTTTTTGCCTTCCACCGTTGTATGAAGAGTTCAAATCTTCAGCTAATTATCACACGGTAAAGCCTTATTTTAACCCGTTGTGTTTTATTTGTTTTGAATTTGGTTGTTTTTTTAGCAAACAAACCTAAATAGTGAAATAGTGCTTTACAACTTATTAGAGAGACTTTAATATTCGCCTCGTTCTCAAGCAAGCACTGTTTTACAAGCTTATTTGTTAACTTCAGGTGAGATGGCTGAGTGGTCGAAAGCACCGGTCTTGAAAACCGGCAAGGGTTTGTAGCCCTTCTAGAGTTCAAATCTCTATCTCACCGCCACATTAAGAAAAGCCGCTAATCGAAAGATTAGCGGCTTTTTGTTTTGTAATTCACATATTTATTTAACATTCAGTTAAAAGTATTTAGCTGAAAAATAAAATAGTTATCATTAAATTATCTAATTAATTACCATCATTTTTCAATTGTTTGCTGAAACCGCCGCTGTTACTTTGTTAGTTATCCAGGCGCATGGGGGAATCCATTAAGAAATAATTACAACAATACAATTAATAGGATTATGAGTTTCACTGATTATGTTAATAACGTATTTGTATTATGGTTGAGTCTAGTTGGCTGTAATTTTATAGTTCATAACTCGATCAGGGGCACAAAACGCCTTAAAAGTTTGCTCCCTTTATTCCCGTAAAATGCTAATAATTTAGAAGTTTGCAAAGGGTAGAAGTTGTCATTTTAATCCAATTAACATATTTTTTTACAACCTTTACGGCTAATTTCTGTAAATGACTAACACTATAGCCTTTTCCCATATTTACCCTATAAGTTTAGTGGGTTATAAAAATAAGTTATTAAGAAAAACACAGCTTATTGTTAAATATCACACAGTTTTTTATTAAATATTATACAAGTTTGTTAAAAAAATGTAGCCAAGCTATAAATTTGGGTGTATTGTTTTTGAGTGTCATTTGACAGCGCTGTCAATTAAGAAAAAGACAGCGCTGTCTTTTTGGGCAGCAGGTTAAGCCAATGATTTATAGAGTTTATAAAAATGGATTTTGGCAACTAACATCGTTAAATGACCTTGTTAGGGAAGGCTGTAGTATTGGCGAAGGTATAAAATTATAAAAATAAATAACCCTAATAAAAGCCAGCTAACTGGCCACCACACAGAGGTAAGTATGAAAAGATTATTAACAGCATGCGCAGTAACAGCCGCTTTAGCTTCTTCGCAAGTATCAGCAGCACCAGGAAAACCAACCCTTACAGAACAATATTCCAACTATAACGGTAAAGGCTTTGTTACAGTTTCTGGCGAAGCTGGAGCATATAAATCACTGGTTACACGTGTTGATGTTGTTGAATTACCTGTTACTTGGTCTCCAGCGTGGAGTGGTGATGATGCGACATCATGGCAAGTACTTGTCAATGGTGAAGTTGCCGTTTCAGGTACTGGTGCTGGCGGTAGTGCGATTGTGCCAATTACGAGCGGTGGTCTAAAAGAGATCGTGGTGCGTTTATGTAATGATGATGGTTGTATTGATAGTGCCGCGGATAAAGCTATTGTTTCAGATACTGATGGTTCGCATTTAATGCCGCTTGGCGAACAAGTTGATTCTGCAAATACTAACTATGCGCAATCTAAAGACCAAATCGTGGGTACTTACTTTGTTGAGTGGGGTATCTATGGTCGTAAATACTTTGTTGAAAACGTACCTGCAAATAATCTAACACACATTATATACGGCTTTATCCCAATGTGTGGTGAAAACAAATCACTTAAAGACGGTAATGCGTCTGGTTGGAGTGTGCTTCAAGCTGATTGTGCTCAAAGTGAAGACTACGAATTAGTTATTCATGATATGGGGGCAGCTTTTTGGCGTCAAAATGGCGCTGTTAAAGCAATGAAAATTGATGGGACTGCTGTAGGTTATGGCGAAGTTGGTATGGGTAATTTTGGTCATTTAATGGCGCTTAAGCAAGGTAATCCACACCTTAAAATCGTGCCATCCATTGGTGGTTGGACACTTTCAGACCCGTTTTACGGTTTTACAGATAAAGCAAATCGCGATACGTTTGTAGCTTCTTCTAAAGAATTCTTAAAAACGTGGAAATTCTTTGATGGTATCGATATTGACTGGGAATTCCCTGGTGGTGGTGGCGCACAAGCGTCATTAGGTGACCCAATTAATGATGGACCAGCTTATGTCGCTTTAATGAAAGAGCTTCGTGCAATGCTAGACGAACTTTCTGCAGAAACTGGCCGTGAATACGAACTAACCTCTGCTATTGGCGTGGGTTGGGATAAAATTCAAGATGTTGATTATGCCGCAGCGGCAGAGTATATGGATAACATCTTCATGATGTCATATGACTTTTACGGTGCATGGGGCAGTGAAACTGGCCATCAAACAGGTCTTTACTGTGGCGCACATATCTCTGCTGATAAATGTGCTGGTACAGGTGAGTTTGGTCCAACAACGGTTACTGATAAAACGAAAGCAGGAAACTTAGGGCGCGACTCTTATGCGCCTGCAGGTATGCCAGAGTATACAACCGCGAATGCAACACGCTTATTGTTAGAGCAAGGTGTTCCAGCTCATAAGTTAGTTGTTGGTGCAGCAATGTACGGACGTGGTTGGACGGATGTTCAAATGGTTAATGGCAGCCCAATAGGCGCTGTAGGTAATCACGTAGACAGCTCAGAGAATAACCCGTTAGTTGCTGAGGGGGGCGAAGGAACTTCAGTTGATGAAGCAGCATGGGCATGGGAAGCAGGTATCATGGATTACCGTGGTGCGTTGAAATTCATGGCAGCAAATTCAAATGCTAAGTATGTTTGGGATAACCAAGCCGAAGCATCATTTATTTGGGATGAAGTAAGCAGCACCTTAATTACATTAGATACGCCACGTTCAATTGAAGCTAAAGGCGTGTTCTTGCAAGCACAAGGGTTAGGTGGAATATTCTCATGGGAAATTGATGGTGATGGTGGTACTGCTGCAGAGCGTACACTCAATGCGATGAATAAAGCGGTAGGTAATGCTGAAGGGATTACCGATTGGGGAGTAACGCCAACTCCTACTCCTACTCCTACTCCGACGCCTACTCCTACTCCTACTCCGACGCCTACTCCTACTCCTACTCCGACGCCGACGCCGACGCCAACTCCGACGCCAACTCCTACTCCAACTGAAACGCCATGGGCTGGTGGTCAAACATCAGTCAGTAATGGTGATGTTGTCTCTTATGGTGGTGCGTGTTTTGAAGCGAAAAATAGCCCAGGTGTGTGGGAAGCTCCAACATCTGCTTCTACTTGGTTCTGGACTGAAGTACCGTGTTCTGGTGTAACACCGACGCCAACTCCGACACCGACACCGACACCAACGCCAACACCAACACCGACGCCAACACCTACGCCAACAGAGACAGAATATGTAGCGGGTACTACTTATGTTACAGGTGAGATTGTTAGCAATGTTGGACATATGTACCAATGTGATATAGCCGGTTGGTGTTCATCAGCTTCTGCTTATCATTACGCGCCTGGAACAGGTAGTGCTTGGACAAGTGCTTGGACACTAATAGAGTAAGCAATATAATGCTCACCACAATTGATTCGACACCGATAATATCGTTGTCGAATCAATAAGCGTTATATAATATGGGGTAGGGAAGGTTGTACTTTTTCAACAATAATCCCTTAAAAGGCCTATTCGAAAGAGTAGGTCTTTTTTATTCTTAGTTGTAAAAGTGAAATACAGGCGAAAGCCAGTAGGTATAGTGATGTACGCGCTCTAAAGGAAATGACAATAAAGGTTGAAGATATTGGGGTTATTTTTGCTTTAAATCAAATGCTTATCGTTTTTAATTGTGTTGAGGGGCTTTGTAATTAATGAGGAATTAACGAGGGGTAATGAGTAGTTAATCACATTACGGATCAGGCGTTTCTTTCATCGCTGTAAAAAATAAAGCGGCTGAAGCATAGATAAAGAATATCAATAATTACTTACCTACCTATTGAAACAGCCGTTGCTTAACCTTGTTGCTGGGTTTTCTTCGTTGTGTCTTCAGGTAAATCAGAACGAGGATCATCAAGCATCAACACTAATTTATCACAAAGGCTTTTTTTACCTATTTGATCCAACTTACTGTGTTGAAGGTTAGTTTGCTGTTTAGCATGGGCTAAGCTTTGTGTTTTAAACTTACTATAATTTTCTTTAAACCCTTCATTCTCATCTGCAGCCTGTTCTAGTAATAGCCAATAGATTTGCCAGCGATTAGCATTACGTTTTTGCCAAGTTTTGAGACTATGTTCTAGTTCTTTTTTATCAACAAAGCTATATGTCATGCATTGGTTAAAATAACTTTCCCACATATCTTTAGCTGTATTCGCCTGTAAAGGAATTGCCAGTGGATTTACATTGGGTTGGCTATTTTTTGCCGCAATAGTGCTTATTGGTGAAACGGTGATGAGTACGAATAAACTTGATGTAATAATTTTTTTTAACTTCATAAAATACCTTTGACTAACACGACAAAAAGCGTAATTCCTTAAATCAAAAAAGGTTCGACGTGATTAATTGCTTTTGGCAAAAAAACAATACCATTGATCAAACATTTTAAGTGCCATAATTATAACCTATTGGGTAAGTATTAACGGGTCTTTTTTGGGGGAATCGTAGTTTATTTTTAGTTGTGATATGGCAAAGTATCAAACGATTATTGTAAACAATTACTTTGGCGTTACTATGGAATTAAATCTAGTGTTTTGTTTTTAATAACCAATTGATTTTTGAGTGTTTTATATGTTTTTATTGATTTGCTATTTGACCTTGATAATACTGGTATGTTGGTGTGTTAATTGGCAAAATAAGAGGACGAAAACAATTATAATAATGTAAGTTCAGGAGTCATAACGATGAAAAATACCTTTGACAAAGGATGGCAGGATTGGATAGAAATCAACATTAATCGCAACTGCGATATTATAGGTATGCATTACATTTTATTAGAAAACGATTTCTGTCCAATATTAATAAAAAATCGATTAAACCTAACTGATCAAGACATAAAAAAATCGAACAAAACACCTCGTGAAAGTTCAGAAAATGACAAAGTACAATCGAAATTATTACAACAAACAACGGAAATAATCGCGGCTGAAGATCGTGTTTTTTTGCCAAACGCGGAAAAAATTGACACTGATGAGAAATTAGAATTATTCAAGATAGACAACTTCCTTAATCCTCAAGAATGTATTGAACTCGTATCGATTATTCGAGATAACCTAAGAGAATCAACCACGACCAATGAGTCGGGTAACTATAAAAATTACCGCACGAGTAAAACCTGTGATTTAAGTTTAATTAACCATGGGCTTGTGAACGACATTGATCGACGTATATGTAATGCACTTGGTTTTGACTCCAGTTATTCTGAGGGTATCCAAGCACAATGGTATGATGAGAACGAAGAGTTTAAACCTCACACTGATTATTTTGAACCCAATAGTAAAGAGTTTGAAGACCATGCCCGAGTTAGAGGGCAACGTACCTGGACTTTTATGCTGTTTCTCAATAATACGCTTGAAGGTGGTGCTACTAAATTTACCCGTATTGATAAAGTCTATTCACCTAAACGAGGTACGGCTTTAATATGGAACAGCCTAACTCCTCAAGGTAAAGAAAATATTGAAAGTATGCATTGGGGCATGCCTGTTGAAAACGGCTTTAAAGTTATTATTACTAAATGGTTTCGTCTTAAAGGTAAGGGCAAACGTTTTACCAAAGAGCCTAATGAATATATACCGGCATATACAGAGGAAGGCTTCCTAAAAGCTAGGTTACCAGAGGCTTTATATAAAAAGATTTATGACTTTTATCAAGCAAATGAAAATATGGCGGTAAATGAACATGTCGAAGGGTTTATTCTCAGTAAAGAAAAGCAGGTGCCTAGCGAACTGATTCACCTTAATGAAGAATTAAAGAAAGAGATTCATCAAGTGTTGCTGCCTTTAGTAGAAGCATGGATTGGTCATTATCTTAAACCAAGTTATGTGTTTGGCATACGCAGGTATAGAAATGGTGCGGTTTTAAAAGAGCATCGTGACCGTGGTAAAACACACGTTGCTAGTGTAATTATTAACATTGAGCAACGGGTTAGACAGCCTTGGCCGTTAGTCATTGAAGATCATAACTACCGTAAACATCAGCTTATACTCAGCCCCGGAGATATGGTTTTTTATGAAGGTGCAAAGCTTACTCATGGTCGACCTATCGCTTTTGATGGCGATGAGTTTTGTAATGTGTTTGTCCATTACCAACTGACATAGCTTCTTTAAACAAGTTAAGCATCCACGGTAAACATATACCTTATATATGCAAGGGTAATTACATTATGTAATTGCCCTTTTTTTATTGTGGTGAACTTGATTATTAGTGTATTTATGACAATAAAAAATGCCTGTCAGTACCATACCGACAGGCATTTTTCAGGGATAAAAACTATCCCTGTAATTTTCTATTATTTAACCTGAACTCTGGATAATGAGTGCTTGATATTTAAGTAAAAACAAAAACTCAGGTTATGTACATTACTGTGGATTGAGTCTTAACTTTTGAAGTACTAGTTTAAAGTTAGCACGTCGCTCTTCAATGGCATGAACTTCACCACTCACAGGACAATGATCATCTGGACAGCCACGGTTGACGATACCAGATACAGCATCAACAAATGCTGTACCTACCATGCCACCATCAACATATTTTTTAAGTTCCGCATGGTAGTTCCAATCGGCGTATGGGCCACCCACATTATCGTAAGCTTGAACAGAACTCACCCAAAAGAATAAACCAGCAATCCACTTAATTTCTTTATGCTCTTCAGAGCTACAAATCAAGCCAGGATTTGAACATAAATCTAAATCAGCGTATAGCGGGCTATCAGGAGCAGCTTCAACAGTAGTACCATCTATCGTTGTACCAATGGTATCTGGGTCAACATGAGAACGACCGACAAAATGGTTCAGTGTACCGAAGTTCTGACGACCAGTGGTTTGAATTACACCACGTCCCCACCAGCCACAACCTTGAACACTTTCATCGCTACCATCCCAAATAAAGTTACCTGCTTTTTGACCAACATACTGCTTACATTCTTCACGTTCAAACACTTGCTTAGAGGTATCAATAGCAGTAGGCACCGTATTACAGTGGCCTGCGTTAGTCCAACGACCAACTTTACCATTAACTAAAAGACCTTGCTCTGCAAGTACTGAGTCTGGCGCTGCAAAGATTGGCGCTGGCGCACCGTACCATTTAGCGTGAGTATTAGCTGTCTGTTCCATTTTATCATCGCGAGGACAAGAGTAGGCATGGTCTTTACCTGATACAGGATGAGTACCGTAATCTGCATATTTCTGGCCTAATTGTCCACAACTTGCTGTCATAGGGTAATCTACTTTTGCACCGTATTTAACTTCAGACCAATTATTCTCATCACACGCATCGAAACGTATCGTTTCTTGCATACTTTGTGAAAGGAATGCGGCAATAGCTACTTTTGCATACATCGCATTAGTCGCATCATCCGCTGTGCTATCAACTAACCAGAATTTATCACCCGCTACACCAACATTGTGCATCGAGTTTAAACCCGTTAAGAAGTCAGCCCATTTATAGATAGTTGACGGTACCCAAGATGAAGTCGGTGTTTCGTAAAGGAAGACCTGATTATCCATTACTGACTCAATACCCGATAAATCACTATTTAACGAAGCAATACTTGTCAAAGGATTAACACCTGTCTCTTATACACATCTCCGAGCCCACGAGACCGTACTAGATCTCG
>OJBR01000745.1_pt1 | contig 11939 bp, 12 predicted proteins | sample 1591161 | NCBI WGS metagenome assembly OJBR01 (sample SAMN05416803, study PRJEB24817) | seawater metagenome | isolation source: Sea water | place: Canada:Atlantic | collected 2013-07
TCCTCTTCGTCGGCAGCGTCAGATGTGTATAAGAGACAGCGTCAGTAAATACCGAGTGTAAATTGTTGTTGCTAGGTTATGCTTTTGAGCAATTAAATGCCATTGCTATTGAGTTTCGTACCCATTGGCATAATTATAAATCTCGTGCTGCTATTGCTAGGTTAGGTGCTAAGCAAGATGGTGTTTTGCGTAATCACAAAATACACCCAGATGGTGAGCTACGAGATACGGTGATATTTTCAATTATTGCAAGCGAATGGCCAGTCGTAAAAAAATCGCTGCACTACAAACAGCAGCAATATCGATAAGTAAATTTTTTAAAGCTAGGAGAGCGATGATACGGTAAATTTGCATAACACACCTTGCATTACTTTCTAGGTTTATACGGTAATTATTTCGAACGTATATAAAAGAGAGGAAATAAAAAAGCCCTAGCTAACAGAATAGCGAGGGCTTAAGCATTACAATGTTAGTCAGAGCGTTAAAATTGCGCTTTACGGTACTCTTCACAAGCAACTTCATCTTCACATTCGCCGTACAAATATAAACTGTGATTGGTCAGTTTTACTTTATGTAACTTAGCAATATCTTCTTGGCGCTGTTCAATTACGTCATCTTCAAACTCAACAACTTTACCACATTTTAAACAAACCAAATGATCGTGGTGAGCTTTGTGAGCTAATTCAAATACTGATTTTCCACCTTCAAAATGGTGACGAGTAACAATACCAGCATCATCAAATTGGTTTAATACTCTGTAGACAGTAGCTAAACCAATTTCTTCATTTTGTTCTAATAAGATTTTATAAACATCTTCTGCACTGATGTGCTGATTATTTGGCTGTTGAAGAATACTGAGGATCTTTATTCTAGGCAGGGTGATTTTTAATCCAGCTCTTTTTAGTTCTTCGTTTTGTTCAGCCATATTAAGTCTCTAAAGTGATAGGTAATTCAATAACAAAATTATAGGGGGTTATAGAGAAAGAGAAAAGCTTTAGTTTTGTTCTTTGCAGAAATTATTCATTTTGGGTGGAAAAGATAAAAAAAAAGCCCAATAAATGGACTTTTTTAGTGATAACCATGATTAAAGTATGGTTATTAGGCGAATTCAGCTAGACACATTTCATCATTTAACTGAGCAAGCCATTTATCTACACGTGCTTCAGTTAATTCACTTTGTCTATCTTCATCAATGCATAGGCCAATAAAAGTGTTTTCATCAACAAGTGCTTTTGATGCTTCAAACTCATAACCATCAGTTGACCAGTTACCAACAACAATGGCACCTTTACTCTCAACGATGTCGCGCAATGGCTCCATAGCATCACAAAAGTATTCAGCGTAATCTTCTTGGTCGCCTAAGCCAAAGATCGCTACTAATTTGTCAGTAAAATCTATTGCTTCTAAATCAGGTAAAAAATCATCCCAATCACATTGGTTTTCGCCATAATACCAGGTAGGGATACCTAAAATAAGTAAATCGAACTCTGCGATTTCTTCTTTAGTGCTTTTGGCGATGTCTTTGACATCAACCATTTGCTTACCTAGTTTTTTCTGGATCATTTTACCAATTGCTTCAGTGTTACCTGTATCACTGCCAAAGAATAAACCTACGATTGCCATGAAATATTACCTTATTATGCTTTCATATTACTTAATGTGTGCTGCTAATGATTCTATTAGTAGCGACTCTATTAATTCGCTACGACTCACTTTTTGAGTTTCAGCCAATTGTTCCAATTGTTCGAATAAACTGTGATGGACTTTAAACTCTACTCGCTTTAAGCCCTTGTTTTTATCACGTTTCACCTGATTTCTTTTGTTTATTTTTATTTGTACGCTTCGTGAATTAGGGTTCGTTTTTGGACGCCCAGGACGCCTTTCATCACTAAAAAGGTCGATAGTGGTTAAATCACTAATTTCTTTTGCCATGAGTTAACCCACACCCTGGCTTTCCCAGATAAACTGGATAATACCTTTTGCGATAAAGCCCGCACAGCCTAAAAATAAAACAAAATAAACGACCACTCTACCCATTTTGGGCACATCATTTTTATTCATTACATCATAAATAGAAAGGCCAATAAAACCAAAGATAAAAAGGAAAAATAAATTAAGGCCAATTGCCTCAATAAGCTCTAAATGTTCTGCTAGCATAGTGGTTGCTTGTTTCTTATACACCAAGGCCAAAAAACATTAAGGCCAAAAAATTGGCCGCATTATAACACACCATTTGCACCATACCATTAGCATTTATGGCTATTAACAAAATAATAATAGCGTTAGTTGGTACGAAGCATTTTGATCTTTATCAATGATAGTAGAAGTGATGGTTTTAATTTCTCTATTATAATTAACGATCTGGCTACTAATTTTTAATAAAATCACTGACTATTTTATTAAAAGCAATGGTCTTTTCAGCGTGAAGCCAATGTCCTGCGCCTTGAATTATTTTTGCTTTGCTATTAGGTAAAAGTGCTGCGATAGCGCCACGATGTTCTGCCAGAATATAGTCAGAATCACCTCCCTTGATAAATAAGGTCGGACCAGTATAAGCGCTTTTTCCAACCGGTATTTCATTGGCTTTCATGATCTGAGGGTAACATAAACTAATATCGCTAAGGCTACATTTAAAAGCAAAACTACCTTGAGAGTTCAATGCTAAATTGCGTAACAGGAATTGCCTAACGCCTATATTATCAACAAAGGGGGTTAGTTGTGTATCAGCATCCTTACGTTTTATTACCTGTGATAAATCGATAGCTTGCAAGCCCGCTATTATTTTTAAGTGATGCGGCGGGTAACTAACCGGAGCAATATCAGCGATAAGTAATTTTGAAATACGATCTGGTTGCGCTAATGCTACTTGTATAGCAATTTTACCGCCCATAGAGTGGCCAAGTAATAGGCAAGTATCAATATGTAAATGATCTAATAAATTAATGATATCTTGTGCTAATTCCGAATACTCCATTGTGCTAGCATGAAATGAATCACCATGATTTCTTACATCGACACTTGTGACACAGTAGTGCTGGGCTAGGGGCTTTGCCACCATATTGAGGTTTTCTAAACTACCAAATAAACCGTGTATTAGTACTATGTGTTCGCCAGTACCAACTTGCTTATAGTTCAGTATTGCAGATTGCTTTGTCATTTTATTATGAGTTTTTATTTGTCTATTATCGTTAATATTGTCATATTTTTAACGGCTATTTGCAAATAAATGAGTTCAACCCACTGCCATTTCCCTATATAATCTTCCGCGAATTATTTAAGTTAAGGGTAACAATGAAAAACATCGAAATAGATGAAGAGCTTTATCAATATATTGCCACCAATACTCAGTTTATTGGTGAGAGTGCCTCTGCCATTTTACGCCGTTTGTTAAACTTGGGTGTGGAAGCTAAGCTTGAACCCGTTACCGTTAACGAATCTCCTGACGTAGTTGCAGTGAATACACTTATCGAGTCTGAGACTGAAGCGAGTGCAGCGCAAGCTGAAACAACTGAGCTTGAAGAATCAAAAAGCAAAGCTGTTGCTAACCTTGTTTCCCAATGCAATGAAACAGTGTTCAACTTCATAAATAAAGAAGAGTTGGCCATGCAGCGCGGTGCTGTGGGACGATTCTTATTAATCCTTGCTGCATTATATCGTGCTCATCCTGAACAATTTGGTGTGGTAACAGAAATAAGTGGTCGAGATCGCCTATATTTTGCTAATAGTGAAAATAAATTAGCAGAAAGTGGCAGTAGTACTAAACCTCGCCAGATACCAGAAAGCCCTTTCTGGGTAATAACCAACTCTAACACCACACGTAAAAAAATGATGTTAACTAAAGCCTCTATCTCATTGGGCTATAGTGATGAAGATGTAGAAAAAATTCGTGAGTTACTTTAGCTGTCAAAGTAAAGTAACCTAGATCAATACTTATAAATATTAGGAAGATAACATGAGTATCCATCCTTATGCGGGCAAGCCTGCTCGCCCTGAAGATAGAATTAATATTGGTCAATTAGTTAGTGACTATTTCTTGCAACTTCCAGATGTTAGCATTGCTGCAGAGCAAGTTAGTTTTGGTACGTCGGGTCATCGAGGTTGTGCTAATAAGCGCAGCTTTAATGAACAGCACATTATCGCAATCTGCCAAGCTATCGCTGAATATCGCCAGCAAAACGCTATCAGTGGTCCACTTTATTTGGGTAAAGATACCCACGCTTTATCTGAACCGGCTTTTGCCAGTGCAATATCTGTACTCGTTGCAAATGGCGTTAATGTTGTTATCCAAAGTGATTCTTTGTCAGGAAAAGGTTTTACGCCTACACCTGTTATTTCTCGTTTAATCATTAGTCATAATCAATCAGCTCCACAAAACGTTGCTGATGGTATTGTTATCACACCTTCGCATAATCCTCCAAGTGATGGCGGTATTAAGTACAATCCACCTCATGGCGGTCCAGCAGAAGGTGGTATTACTAAAAAAATTGAACAGCGTGCTAACGAGATAATTAGCGACAATTTAGCTGATGTAAAAAAATTATCTTACCCTCAAGCATTACAATCTTCATTGCTTACTAAAGAGGACTTTATAGGACATTATGTTGGACAGTTAAATCAAGTAATTGATATGGAAGCAATTGCTAAAGCTGGAATAAAGATTGGTGTTGATCCCCTTGGTGGATCAGGTATTGCCTATTGGCCTGTAATCGCTGAGCAATATCAGTTGAATCTTACTGTCGTTAATGAAGTGGTTGATGCTAGCTTCGCTTTTATGCCATTAGATAAAGATGGCAAAATACGTATGGATTGCTCGTCAAAATATGCCATGGCAGGCTTAATTGCCATGAAAGATGATTTTGATATCAGTGTGGGTAATGATCCTGACTTTGACCGACATGGTATTGTAACGCCAAGTGGTGGTTTGATGAATCCTAATCATTATCTCGCTGTCGCTATTCATTACTTAATGACTCATAGAAATTGGCCAAAACACTGTAAAATAGGTAAAACATTAGTTTCGAGCTCATTGATTGACCGTGTCGCTGCCCAACTATCTCTTCCGTTATCTGAAGTGCCAGTTGGTTTTAAATGGTTTGTCGATGGTTTAGCTGATGCAAGTTATGCTTTTGGTGGTGAAGAAAGTGCTGGTGCATCTTTTCTTTCTCGTGATGGTAGTACGTGGACTACAGACAAAGATGGTTTCATACTGGCTTTACTCGCGGCTGAAATTCTTGCAGTGACTGGTAAAGACCCTTACCAATATTACCTAGAATTAACAAAAGATTTAGGTCAGCCTTGTTACGGCCGAGTTGAAGCTGTGGCTTCGTTTGAACAAAAGCGCGTGCTAACCGCATTATCACGTGATGACGTTAAAGCGCAGGAGCTTGCTGGTGACAATATTCTTCAGGTACTTTCGCATGCGCCAGGCAATAATGCTGCTATTGGCGGCATAAAAGTGGTAACAGAAAACGGTTGGTTTGCCGCTCGTCCTTCTGGCACTGAAGATATTTATAAAATTTATGCTGAAAGTTTTATCGATGATAATCACCTACAAGTTATCATTTGTGAGGCACAGGCCATTGTCAGTGCTTCATTTAAGGCTGCTGGCTTGTAAGTCACTGCTATTAAAGAGTTATTACTAAAAATAGTGATAACTCTTTAGCTTATTTTTAATCCCCCCCTTTATTTATTCTAACGCCACTGTAAAGAATGTTGCTCACTTCTTGTGACTTACATGGCAACTCATTGTCTCCGTTTATTGAATGTAAGTTAACGTGAAGGTAAAGTTTAAAACAGGTTACTACGGCTTACCTTGTTAATTTAAATACGGTTACCATTCAGCGTGCATTATCAAACATGCATATTGATTAGTAATAAGTATAAATTGGCTATACTAAAAAAATAATCAAGCCTAGCTAATACCCATTTTATTTACTAACAACTCACTATTACATGAGCGTAGTTAAAAATTAATTGAATATAGCTTCTCTATATTTAATCAACTTTCGCAGACTTTAACCGCATACGTTGTGGATTAAAGTAAAAAGAAGAGAACATTATGAGCACAGAACTTTATAATGATGGACCCGTAGTGCATCAAGCTACTTTTATTGATGGGACCAGTGTTGAAATACCTGAATTGAGAATTTTAGACCAAGATGGTGTGATTTACCCCAATGCAGATTTACCCGACATAGACCAAGCGTTAGCAACTAAAATTTATCAAAGCCTTGCTTTTCATCGTGTATTAGATGAACGGATGGTGGCTTCACAACGCCAGGGACGTTTGAGCTTTTACATGACGGCATTAGGTGAAGAAGCGACTAGTGTTGGTGGTGCTGCGGGATTAAAACCTCAAGATATGATCATGATGCAATACCGCGAACAAGGTGCTTTGATTTATCGTGGTTTCGACCTTAAAGATCTAATGAATCAGCTGTTTAGTAATGCTGGTGACTTAGGAAAAGGTCGTCAAATGCCAATACATTATGGCTCTAAAGAGTTGAACTGTATGACGGTATCTTCACCGCTTGCAACGCAAATTCCGCAAGCGACAGGTTATGCTTACGGACAAAAGTTACAAGGTGCTGATGCGGTAACCATCTGTTACTTTGGTGAAGGCGCAGCATCGGAAGGTGATTTTCATGCCGGTTTGAATATGGCTGCCGTGCAAGAAGCACCAGTAATCTTCTTTTGCCGAAATAATGGTTATGCTATCTCTACGCCTTCAGATGAACAGTTCAAAGGTAACGGTATTGCTTCTCGTGGTGTCGGTTATGGCATTAAAACTATTCGTATTGATGGTAATGATATTCTTGCGGTACTTAAAGCAACGCAAATTGCTCGTGCTTATGCGGTAAAAGAAAATAAACCCGTGTTAATCGAAGCGATGTCTTATCGTCTTGGTGCACACTCTACTTCGGATGATCCATCGGGTTATCGTACTAAAGAAGAAGAAGCTAAATGGCAAAGTCATGATCCTATTTTACGTATGAAAAACTGGTTAATAAAACAAAACTGGTGGGATGAAGCACAAGAAACTGCGTTGTTTGAAAAGTACCGAGAAGACGTGTTAGCAGCCGTAAAAGTGGCTGAGAAAATTGATAAACCACATATAGATACCATGATAACTGATGTTTACGATGTGCCATCTGCGCAGTTACAAGCACAATTAGATGAAGTCAAAGCTCACGTTAATAAATACCCAGAAGCCTATCCATTTACTGCAGGGAAATTTTAATAATGTCCCAAAAAACTATTGACCTAGTGTGTGGTACCAACACTAACTCTCAAGAAACTTACCCAACTACAGCAGCAGGGAAATTTTAATTATGGCGCAAATAAATTTATTACACGCTATTAATAGCGCACTTGATATTGCCATGGCGGAAGATAAAAGCACGGTATGTTTTGGTGAAGATGTTGGTCATTTTGGCGGAGTATTTCGCGCCACAAGTGGTCTACAAGAAAAGTATGGTAAAGCACGTTGTTTTAATACGCCATTAGTAGAGCAGGGGATTATTGGTTTTGCTAACGGTTTAGCTGCTCAAGGCAGTGTTGCCATTGCTGAAATTCAATTTGCTGATTATATTTTTCCTGCGTTTGATCAAATTGTTAATGAAGCCGCTAAATTTCGTTACCGTAGCGGCAATGAATTCAATGTTGGGAAGCTTACCATTCGTAGTCCATATGGTGGTGGTATTGCAGGCGGCTTGTATCATAGCCAATCACCAGAAGCTTATTTTGCTCATACACCAGGTTTAAAAGTGGTTATACCTCGTAACCCGTACCAAGCTAAAGGTTTGTTGCTTGCGTCTATTCGTGATGATAACCCGGTGATATTTTTTGAACCTAAGCGTTTATACCGAGCATCGGTTGGCGAAGTACCTGAAGAAGATTACCAATTACCATTGGGTAAAGCTGAAGTAGTTCAAACGGGAACTGATATCACTTTACTCGCTTGGGGCGCACAAATGGAAATCATCGAAAAAGCAGCGCAAATGGCTAGCAATGATGGCATCTCTTGTGAAGTTGTCGATTTACGTACGATTTTACCGTGGGATATTGAGACGATAAGTAAGTCTGTTATGAAAACAGGCCGATTACTTATCAGTCAAGAAGCACCATTAACTGCTGGATTTGCCAGTGAAATTGCCGCCACTATTCAGAGTGAATGCTTTTTACACTTAGAGTCGCCAATTGCTCGTGTATGTGGTCTAGATACACCATACCCATTAGCGTTAGAAAAAGAATACGTTAGCGACCATTTAAAAGTATATGAAGCCATCATAAAGAGCGTTAATTATTAACGATAACCCTTATTAGCAGGACACAGAACATGAGTATTGATTTTATATTACCTGATATTGGTGAAGGCATCGTTGAGTGTGAGCTCGTCGAATGGTTAGTTAAAGAAGGTGAAGTTATTGTTGAAGATCAGCCTATCGCTGATGTGATGACAGATAAAGCATTAGTACAAATTCCTGCAATGCATTCAGGCGTTGTGGAGAAGCTTTATTATAAGCAAGGTGAAATTGCTAAGGTGCATTCACCACTATTTGCTATGACGCCAGAAGGTGATAGCGAAGCTAATGATAGCGTTGAAGTTAAACCTGAGCTTGAAGTTAACGCACCAGTGGATACTGTGAAGACTGAACGTGTGACTAAAGAAGTTGTAGCACCAACGGTTGCCCCATCATTAGTAAAAGGCGAAGCGAGTAATGCTAAAGCTGATAATGGAAAAGCATTAGCTAGTCCAGCGGTCAGACGTGTAGCGCGTGAACTCGATATTAATATCCATCAAGTTGAAGGCAGTGGTAAAAAAGGCCGAGTATATAAAGACGATGTTGTTGCTTATAGTCAAAATGGCTCGAGTATTATCTCTACTGTTGTTGCAGGTACTACCAGTGTAGAGCCAATTCGCGGTATTAAAAAGGTGATGGCAACAGCGATGCAAAATAGTGTCAGTACTATTCCTCACTTTACCTATTGTGAAGAAATAGACCTAACTGAATTGATTACCTTGCGAGGCGAGTTAAAAGAAATCTATGCGAAGCAAGATATTAAACTAACTATGATGCCGTTCTTTATGAAAGCTATGTCATTAGCAATTAAAGAATTTCCAGTGGTTAATTCAAAAGTAAATGATGATTGCACAGAGCTTACTTACTTTAATGATCATAACATCGGCATGGCGGTTGATTCTAAGGTCGGCTTACTTGTACCTAATATTAAGCAAGTACAAACTAAGTCAATACTAGACTTAGCTAACGATATTATGCGCTTAACAAATGATGCGCGTAGCGGACGTGTGGCAAGTGAAGACTTGAAAGGCGGCACTATTACTATTTCTAATATTGGTGCAATCGGTGGCACTGTTGCAACACCTATTATCAATAAACCAGAAGTTGCTATAGTTGCATTGGGTAAATTACAAAAACTACCACGTTTCAATGAACAAGGTGATGTAGAAGCTCGCAGTATTATGCAAGTAAGCTGGTCTGGTGATCATAGAGTAATAGACGGCGGCACTATTGCTCGTTTTTGTAACCTCTGGAAATCATTCCTTGAAAAGCCGAATCATATGTTAGTTCATATGAGCTAGCGCTTTAATCTTATAGAATTAAGTCACCTATTCATTAGTGACTTATCTATAGTATTAAAAAAGCCCCGTTATCATTAGGTTAATACCTAAGATAACGGGGCTTTTTATTATGTCGACTCTTTAATAATTAATTATTAAAAACCACATTGTTTACCTTGGTTTTTGTTTTTAAGCCATACATGTAATGGTGCAAAGTAATCTAAAATAGCGGTAGCATCCATTTGCTCATTGCCGGTAATTACTTTATAAGCTTCTTGCCATGGTTGGCTAGAACCCATTTCTAACATGGTATTAAGTGCTGTACCTGCTTCTTTTGAGTTATAGATAGAACAGCGATGAATCGGATCTGTATTACCTGAAATCTCACATAACGCACGATGGAATTCAAATTGTTGAATGTGTGCTAAGAAATAGCGGCTATAAGGAACACCCGCTGGTACATGGTATTTAGCACCAGGATCGAATGCATTAGCATCACGATCTATTGGGGCTGCAACACCTTGGTATTTCTCACGTAATTCCCACCACGAGGTATTGTAATTTTCAGGAGTGATCTCACCTGAGTATACCTTCCAACGCCATTGATCAACCATCAAACCAAATGGGATGAAAGCGATTTTATCAAGCGCTTTTTTCATTAATAAACCAATATCTTTTGATTCATCAGGAATAGTATCAATTAAGCCAATTTCTTTTAGGTACTTAGGAGTGACTGATAAGGCAATGGTATCGCCAATTGCTTCATGAAAACCATCATTAGCACTATTTTGGAAATATACTGGTTGGTCTTTGTAAGCACGTTGATAGAAGTTATGCCCCAGCTCGTGATGAATAACGTTAAATTCTTCACCCGTTTTCTGGATACACATTTTGATGCGAATATCATCTTTAGCATCAAGATCCCATGCGCTGGCGTGACAAGTTACGTCTCTATCAGCAGGTTTAGTAAATAATGAACGAGTATAGAAAGTTTCTGGTAAAGCATCAAAACCCAATGACGTAAAGAACTTCTCTGCGCCTTTTACCATTTCTATCTCATCGTAGTTATGCTCAGCTAATTGCTTAGTTACATCATAACCAGGATCTGCATCTTCAGGAGCAACTAAATCATAAATGTTACCCCATGACTGAGCCCACATATTACCCAATAGATGTGCTGGGATAGGTTTGTCTTGAGCAACTTTATCAGTACCGTAAGTTTCACCTAACTCAGTTCTTACATAACAATGTAAGTCATCATATAAAGGTTTAACTTGTCCCCATAAACGATCGAGTTCTTTAGCGAAATCGTCTGCAGGCATATCGTAATTAGAACGCCACATTACGCCTAAATCTTGATAACCTAAACCTTTGGCACCTTCATTCGCAAGCTCAGCTTGACGAGTATAGAGTGGTTTCATCTCAGGGCTAATTTCACGCCAGCCTGTCCACATTTCAAGTAATTCATCATAGTCACGAGAGGTAGCCATTTTTGACGTCATATCACCTAAGCTAAGTTTCTCACCTGCTTTAGTTGTATAGCTGCCTTTGCCGTATATGCTGCCAAGCTTCGCACCAATTGTCGCTAATTCAGCTGACTTTTTAGCATCTTGCGGTGCTGGCATAACCAAACTTTGCTTTAATACATTTAATTGGCGTCGTTGTATTGCGTTAACTTCTACATTATCAAAAGTTGCGGCTTGCATAGCGAATCTTACGCCTGCGTCAGTAGACTTTTGATCTGCCTCAGCAGCTAATGATGCGGTATCTTCTGTGATGAAATTAGCGTAAATCCAGGCAGCACGTGAACCTTCTAGGTTTAATGTAACCATTTCTTTGGCAACATTGTCTAAAAACTGTTGTGCATCTGTTGCGGTTAACGTGGCTTGTACACTAGCTTCAGTCGCCTTTTCTACTGAGGTTTGTTGACTTGGTTCTTGATTGCATGCAGTTAAAGAAGCGGTAATCACTAATGCGAGACCTGTAAACTTAAATGTTTTCGTAATATTTTTCATTTTATAATCATTATTAAAGGGCAGTTGTTAGGTGAAGTTAGTATATAAAATTCTTTGGTTGATACAAAGTTTATAAGAAAAATAGTTACTTAGGGTAGAGAAGCTCAAATTTAGGACAAAAAAAAGCTCATTCAAAATGAATGAGCAAACTACAACATGAAACTGGGTTGAGATTTAAAAACAATAATAAACAAAAACAATGATATATAAGGGAGTTAATAAGAACAGAGAGTTTTAACTTCATCATCTGCTAAAAACTGAGTTCATAATAAATGCGCAGCTTGTGTTTTACCTGTCTCTTATACACATCTCCGAGCCCACGAGACCGTACTAGATCTCGT
>OJBR01000746.1_pt1 | contig 11930 bp, 5 predicted proteins | sample 1591161 | NCBI WGS metagenome assembly OJBR01 (sample SAMN05416803, study PRJEB24817) | seawater metagenome | isolation source: Sea water | place: Canada:Atlantic | collected 2013-07
ACGAGATCTAGTACGGTCTCGTGGGCTCGGAGATGTGTATAAGAGACAGATTGAAGGTTTTGAAGTATTAGCTGAAGTTGAAGAGCGAGTAGATAGCTTAAATAGTTATGAACGTGCCATGTTATATAACTTCTACGGTTTTATGTATTATGCCAATGACGATATAGCATTAGCCGTAGATAGCTTTAATAAAGTGATAGCTGAAACCGCTATTCCAGATAGTTTGATTATCTCTACGTTGTATTCATTAGCGCAATTAAGTATGCAGCAACAAGAGTATAAAGAAGCACTTGTTTATTTAATGCAGTGGCGAGATATTAACGCGAAAGAGTTAACTGGCTCGCAAGAAATGTTATTCGCCCAAGTGTATTATCAAGATAAAGATTTTGTTAATAGCTTAAAGCATAGTGAAATGGCGATCAGTTTGGTTGAAGCAAAAAATAAAGTACCTAAAGAAAATTGGCTCACTTTACAACGTGCTACTTATTACGAACTAAAACAACCCAAACAAGTAACCAAAGTAATGGAAAAGCTCATACGCTTATATGACAAACCACAATACTGGTTACAACTGTCAAGTATGTACGGTGAAATTGGTGAAGAAGATAAACAAATGGCGGTGATGGAAGCAGCTGACCAAGCAGGTTATATCACCAAAGCGAGCGATATTCTTACGTTATCACAGCTCTATTTATTCCATGGTGCGCCCTATAAAAGTGCTTCGGTTTTGGAAAACTCAATTGCGCAAGGCACTATTTTTGCTGATGAAGATAACCTAAGCATGTTGGCTCGTGCCTATTTGACCGCTAAGGAATATGATAAAGCGACTGAAGTATTGATTCGTGTTAGTGACATTGCTCAGTCAGGCGAACACGATGCCTTATTAGCGCAAACGTATTTAAACACTGAACAATGGCAAGCGGCGATAAACTCTTCAACGTTAGCCTTAGCTCGATATGCTAAACACAAACAAAGCAAAGACAAACAAGTGAAGGACATTGCCAATATGCATTTAATTTTGGGAATGGCGAACTTCAACCTGAAAAAATTCGAACGCTCTTTAGTATCATTTGCAAAAGCGGCACAATTTACTAGTACTAAAAAAACGGCTTTGCAATGGGGCAAGTATGTAGAGAGAGAACAACAACATCATAAAGTACAGTTAGCCATGCTTAATTAGTTTACGACGGTTAATGTATGACAATGAAAAAGCGCCTAAGGGCGCTTTTTTTGTTTTGAGTTTTTATTATCTACGACTCAATATTTACGTTCTTTCAATCTCAATCATTTATGTGGTTAGTTAGCCTATTTATTGAAATATACTTCTTTCAATACAAATACTTTGAGTTTGAACTATTTAACGGGTATATAATCCTATTTATGGAAACTGTGAACTTTTAAAGGGTATTTAATGAAAACTAACTTTATATCTCCAATCTTTCTTTGGACACTACTATTACTCGCCAATATGATGCTGTTCGGCTGTGGCGAGCAAAATAGCAAGCCAGTGAAAGAGGGATCAGATGTTAAGATGTCAGTTGATGCTGAAGTCAGTGCGAAACAGACAATCGCTAGCGGTGAAGCTAATGAAAGCAGTTTTAATTTACAGCAAGTACAAAAAGACTATGGTGAAACACCTCTTAGCGTACTAGACGTTTCTGAACGGAGCAAAGACGGTAGGAATTCTGTTGCCATTACGTTATCTGTTCCCCTAGACCCTTCTAAAAATCACCAGCAATATTTTAATATCAGTGCTGCAGATAAAGGCGCTATCGACGGTGCATGGGTTATTTCAAAATCAGGCAAAACTATTTGGTTTCCGTATGTTGATCCCGATACATCTTTTGATGTCACCATTTATCAAGGTTTAGTGGCCGCTAATGGCAAAGTTTTAAGTAAAACAATAAACAAAAAAGTTAAAACCAGTAGCATCACTGCGAGCATTAACTTTGATACTACGGGAGCCTTTTTAACTCAGGGTTTAGGCAATGGTTTACCGGTAGTAGCGGTAAACATTGATGCAGTAGATCTTAATTTTTATCAAGTAAACGATAAAGATCGTCAACATTTTTTGCAAGAAATGTCCTATAAAAACTATCGCTGGGACATGAAGCGAATTACGCAATTTAGCGAGCTTGTTTATAGTGGTCGATACGATCTCGACCAACCTAAAAATACTCGCGTTAAACGCAGTATCAACATTGAAGGCATTGCACAGCTCTCAGAGCCAGGTATCTACTTAGCTGTAATGACCCAAGCGGGCGCTTATGATAATCATCAGGTGATGTGGTTTTCTGTGACTGATATTGGTCTTCATGCCCGTTTCTACAATGAGCAGTTAGACGTTTACGCTTCGTCATTAAAAACAGGTAAAGCCATTGGAAACGTTGCTGTGACCTTAGTTAATGACAAAGGCACTATCTTACAGCAAGGTGTTACCTCGCCAAGCGGCGAAGCTTCATTTGTCAGTAATTTAACATCAGCGTCATTAATCATTGCGCAGAATGAACAGCACTTCTCCATTATCGAGCTTAATAAACCGGCACTAGATTTGTCAGATTTTGATCTTGGTCTTCGCCCCTATAGAGCCCAAGAGTTATTTATATACGCACCGAGAAACTTATATCGTCCAGCAGAGTTTGTCGATTTTAATGCTTTATTACGCAGTGATGATGGCAAATTAACCGTAAAAAGTATTTTATCTGCCGCGATAAAAAGCCCCGATGGCAGCAAAATAAAAACCTTTAAGTGGCAAGGAGATGAACAAGGTTTTTATCATTATCAGTGGCAAATCCCCAAGAGCGCTGCATTAGGTAATTGGCAACTTGAAGTAGTGAATGTTAATCGAGAAAGTTTTACTTATGACTTTAAAGTGGAAGAGTTCTTACCTGAACGATTAAAAATAACTTTCAATGCTAAAGCGCCACAAGAACGATTGCTAGCCACTAAAAAACAACTCATTAAGTTGCCGATTTTAGGCGAGTATCTATTTGGTGCTCCAGCGTCAGGTAATCGACTTTCTACCCAAGTGAATACCACACAGTGGCGAAGCCCTATTGAAGCATTACCAAAATTTGAATTTGGCGATATTAGACAAACGCGCTTCAATAATCGTACGGAACTTAAAGACATTGAATTAGATGCCAAGGGACAAGCAAATATAAGCTACCAAGGTGATTGGAACGGTTTACATAGTCCACTAAAAGTTAATTTTATCAGTAGCTTGTTTGAATCTGGTGGTCGGCCAGTAACACGAGCTTATTCAGCTTTAGTGTGGCCTAGCGATAAAATGTTAGGTATTCGAAGTAGTTTTGGCGAAGATAATCCTGCCGCAAACTCAACCGTAAGTTTTGACATTGTTAAAGCTTCACTTGATGGCACTAAACATGCCTTGCGCGCATTAGATATAAAATTGATACGTGAAGATCGACGTTATTTTTGGGTGTATTCTCAAAATAGAGGTTGGCATTATGAATGGAATGATAATGAGTTTGTTGAGCTAACAAGCTCGTTGACGATAAAAGACGGTGCAACGGCAAGCGTTGATTTTCCTGTTACGTGGGGCCGTTATCGCCTAGAAGTACGTGATGTTAACAGCGGTTTATTATCAAGTATGCAGTTTTATGCTGGCACTAATTGGTATGCAGATTGGAAAAAAAGTCAATCAGGTAGCGGTGCTGCTAGACCTGACAAAGTGACTATGGCGCTGGATAAAGCAAGTTACGCCGCAGGAGATCTGGTCAAAGTGAACATTGTTCCTCCCCAGGCCGGTGAAGCCATCATTCTAGTGGAAGGAAATAGCCCGCTATGGTCAACGCGTCAGTTTATTCCTGCTGAAGGGGCCATTATTGAAATCCCAGTATCAGCGGACTGGCAACAGCACAATATTTATATCAGTGCGCTGGTCTTACAGCCGGGTGATAAAATCAAAACCATAACGCCTAAACGTAGTTTTGGCTTGGTTCACTTACCGCTTCAGCGTGAATCACAACAACTCAATATTGAGTTTGAAGTTGCTGAAAAAGCGTTACCCAATAAAATATTACCTGTGAAAATAAAAGTGACTAATGAAGTCGGTCATCAAGTAGGTCAGAATACGGAAGCAGCGCCAATAGCTGAAAAAGTTTTTGTGACACTTGCTGCGGTTGATGTAGGTGTATTAAGTATTAGTGATTTTAAAACGCCAGATCCTTTTGAGGCTTTTTTTGGCCAGCGACGATATGAAGTCGATTCTCGGGATGTTTATAGTAAAGTTATTGAAGTTAACCAGGCTGAAAATGCCCGCTTACGTTTTGGTGGCGATAGTGATTTAACGCGAGGCGGCAAGGAGCCACAATCGGATGTGCAAATTATTTCTTTATTTAGTGGTTTAGTGTCATTAGATGAACAGGGCGAGGCCATCATTCCATTAGACATCCCTGATTTTAATGGTCGGATTCGTTTAATGGCCTTATCTTTTTCTGCCGATAAATTTGGTCATAATGATAAAGAAGTCACTATAGCAGCCCCCGTTGTTACCCAGCTGGCTATGCCGCGATTCTTAGCGATGGGAGATGAAACTACCCTGGCCTTAGATGTAACTAACCTCAGTGGTGAACAGCAGCAGTTAACGGTACAGCTAAGCAGTTCAGGACCCGTTGCAGCCTTTGAACATACTAAAAAAATCACCCTTAAAAAGGGCGAGAAAACCACTCTTAACTATGCTGTGAAGGCCTTAGCACATGAAGGCAAAGCAAGCTTTTCACTCAATGTCTCGGGTACAAAATTACTTGAAGATGTTAATCGAAATTGGTCTCTAGGTTTGCGGCCCGCTTATCCGGCAACGTTAACGCGCAGTCAGAAAATTCTTCAACAAGGTGATAGCCTGCGTCTTGACCCAAGTATTGCTCAAGCGTTATTTCCTGAGACTGTGCAAGCATCTTTGACTATATCCCCTAAAGCAAACATTGATCTTCAAGCGCAATTAACTCACTTATTACAATATCCTTATGGTTGTTTAGAGCAAACCAGTAGCCGTGCTTATCCATTGCTTTTTGCCACGCCAGACAAACAAAAAAGTATGGGGATTAAAGCGGTTAGTGAAGATAAACGGTTAGATATGATCAATAAAGGCATCGAAAGATTAGCGATGTTACAGCTGAGTAATGGTGGTTATGGTTTATGGAATAATACCTCTGCAGAAGAGCACTGGTTAACCGCTTATGTTGCTGATTTTTTATTGAATGCCCGTGATATGGGCATAGTTGTACCTGAGGAAATGTTAGCTAAAACCTTAACGCGTTTGCAAAATTACTTAGCGCGCACTCGACCGTTTTATAACGAGCGTTGGAGTGATGATGGTAAACACTATTATTTTGCTTACAAGGCTTATGCCGCTTATGTACTCTCTCGGGTGAATCAAGCGCCACTTGGCACCTTACGTAACTTGGCTAAAAATCATAGTGCTAATGCCAAAACAGGATTATCGCAAACACATCTAGCATTGGCATTATTTAACATGGGTGATAAAAAACGTGGTGAGCAATTAATGGCTATCGCGTTAAATAATTTACCGAAAAAGAGACAACAATATCTCGCTGATTACGGTAGCCAAATACGTGATTTAGCACTAATGATCCATTTAATGTTAAAACACGATAAAGCTAAAGAAGAAGCTATAGCCCTTAGTTTTACCTTGGCTGAAGAGGTCAATTTACGTCAGTACTTGAGTACGCAAGAACGTAATGCCTTGTTCTTAGCCGGTTTATCACTGCAGGCGTTTCAAGGAAAACCTTGGTCTGCCAGCGTTATTCTTGGCGCGGCTAACAATAAACTCAGCCAAACCTCGGTTTATCAGCAAGGTTTGTCGAGCGAGGTACTGCAACAAGAAGTAACTATCACTTCTGACAATAAACATCCGCTGTTAGCAAATATTAGCGTCAGTGGTTACGGTAAAAAAGCCCCGAAAGAAAGTGCCAATGGTTTGTCGATTCAAAGGCAGTGGTTAAGCGTAAAAGGTAAAGAAACCAGTATTGATCAAGTCAAAGTCGGTCAGCTATTCTTGGTTCACCTACAAGTCTCTGCTAAGCAGCGAACACCTGATGCCCTAGTGGTTGATTTGTTACCTGCGGGTTTTGAATTGGAAAATCAAAATCTCGGTAATTCGATAAAACTAGATGAGCTTAAAGTTGATGGGAAAACGATTGAATATTGGCAAAAAAATACGCCGATAACTTATCAAGAATATCGCGATGATCGTTTTGTTGCAGCACTTAACATTAGCAAACGCCGCACTGCGCATTTGTTTTACTTAGTGCGCGCGGTGACTCCCGGTGTTTACAAGGTACCAGCACCTTTGGTTGAAGATATGTATCGACCAGAACTTAGAGGCATTGGTGCTACTATTGGCGATATAAGTATTAGTCAGTAAGTATTGGTCGAAAACTATTAATCCAAAAGGAATGCGTGTTGGTACTGTCATGATTAAACAAGGGTTAACAACCATTATTCGTTGGTGTAAACATCAACAAATAGTGGTCTTTTTGGCGTTAGCCTTGTTTATGTCACTCGCTGTGTTATTTACGCTTGATAGTCTTTACCCATTAAACTTACCTGAGAAAAATAACTTATTTGCGCGGGTTGTGGTGGATGAAAATGATCGACCATTACGAAGCTTTGCTGATAAAAATGGTATTTGGCGCTACCCGATAAAATTGCATCAAGTCTCCCCACTCTATATCGACGCGTTACTTAATTATGAAGATCGCTGGTTCTGGCATCATCCGGGCATAAATCCGTTTTCATTGCTCAGAGCGACAATGCAAAATGTCGCGAGTAATAAAATTGTTTCTGGTGGCTCAACACTCTCAATGCAAGTGGCGAGGATTTTACATCCGCACAAGCGAAGTTTATGGGGAAAAACCAAGCAAGTATTAAGAACATTACAACTCGAGTGGCAGTTAGATAAAAAGCAAATTATACAGCTTTATCTTAATACTGCGCCTTTTGGCGGAACGATTGAAGGAGTGCAGGCGGCAAGCTTTACCTACTTAAATAAATCGGCAAAAGAGCTTACTCATGCCGAAGCTGCTTTATTGGCGGTTCTCCCACAAGCACCTACTCGATATCGTCCTGATTTACATGCCCAAGCCGCTCAAAAAGCGAGAAATAAGGTATTACAAAGGCTTGCAGATTTTGATGTATGGCCACAAGAAATTGTGGATGATGCAATGTTAGAGCAAGTTTTTAGCTTTAATTTTCGCCCTAAACAATTAGCGCCATTACTGGCTCGGCGGTTATTGAATCATTCCAATGGTCAATCGGTGGTAAAAAGCACTATTGATAGTGATTTGCAGCTGGCGTTACAAGATTCACTTACCTCTTATATGACAAGGTTACCTAAACAAAGCTCGGCGGCTATTTTAGTGGTAGACAATAAAAACTCGGCAGTGAAGGCCTATATTGGCACCGCTGATTTTGCTAATGCAGAGCGACATGGTTATGTCGATATGGTGCAGGCCATCCGTTCTCCGGGGTCTACCTTAAAACCGTTTATTTATGGCTTAGCATTAGATGAAGGCTTGATTCATTCACATTCTTTACTGGCTGATGTTCCGCGCAGTTGGGGGGATTATCGCCCCAGTAATTTCAATGGTGCCTTTAATGGACCTGTGTCAGCGGCAGAAGCCTTGAAGCGTTCTCTCAATATGCCAGCAGTAGATCTTTTAGAGCGCTATGGCGTTAATCGCTTTGTTGCGCAATTACAAAATGCCGGTTTGACCCTATCAATCCCTGGTGGAAAACCCAACTTAGCCATTATTTTAGGTGGCGCAGGAACCTCATTAGAACAACTCGTTGAAAGTTATTCGGCTTTTGCTAACCAAGGTAAAGTAAGTCAATTACGCTTTTTACAGAAAGAGTTAACACAAGATAAGCAAACACGTAATTTACTTTCCTCAGAGAGTGCTTGGGTGGTTCAAGAGCTCTTAGCTGGCATTGAACGCCCTGGCAGTATTGATACTTTTGCCTCGTCTTTACAACAAGGAAAGATGGCATGGAAAACAGGTACAAGTTACGGTTTTCGTGATTCTTGGGCAATCGGAGTAACCAAAGAATATACCTTAGGCGTATGGCTAGGTAGACCCGATGGCACCGCCATGCCAGGGCACTATGGCAGTATTAGTGCTGGGCCGTTATTATTTAATGTTGCTGACCGTCTTAATTTGAGTGAACAACAGATCACAAAACCTGACAAGGTAACGAAAGAGACAATATGTTGGCCTTTAGGCACCAGAAAAAGCGACAACCGAGCGAGTGATTGTCAGGAAGATCACCAAGCGTGGATTATTGACGATACTGTGCCGCCTACTTGGCATACCAGCGATGTAGATGCATGGCAAAGTGGACTTTTTACCTTTTGGACTAATCCAGCAAACCAATTGAGAGTTGCTATGGATTGCGCGACAGTGCCGAAAAAAGTTAACCATGTTGCTGTTTGGCCTAAGGTATTAGAGCCTTGGATTAAGGTAAAACAACGACGATTTACCTTGATACCTATGCTTGACCCTAAGTGTGCTAGCCCAGATATAGCCTCAAGTGCGACCTTAAAAATTACCGGTATCGAAGAGGGCAGTATTTATCGAAAGTCAGGGGATAAAGGCAAAATACCGAGCGTATGGTTAAAAAGCATTGGCGGCTTAGGCACACACAATTGGTATATCAACGGCAAACACAGTTATCAAATCAAGCCAAACCAAGGCAAAGAGCATTTATTATCAACCATAGGTAAGCAGCAAATCATAGTGCAAGATCAGCAAGGTAACAGTGATATGGTTACCTTGTATATTGAGTAAAAATAGATAAGTAAAGGTGACTGTTTTTATATACAGTTTTAGTGCGGTATAGTGTTATACCTTAATACCTAGCCATTGAAAAATTCTGGACTTAAATTATCACTATGGAACCATTTAAAAATTTATATAACGAACGCTTTTATTTAACCTTATCGATACATTTAAAAGCCTGTTTGCCAGACTTTGATGAGCAAGAGTTCATGGCACTTATGTTATGCGATAATTTTGAAGCATTAGAGCTAAAAGAGCGCATGAGTCATACCAAAGCAGTAATGCATCAGTTTATGCCAACTGATTTCCCTCAAGCTGCCGACATTTTAGTTAAGTTAATTGCAAGTTTAACCGATGCTGGCATTACTGAAGGTAGTGTTGAATATATGTTCTTACCAGAATATATAGAAACCTATGGCATAAATCACTTTCAAGAATCGGTTGAGGTTATGGAGCAAGTAACGCAATTTACCAGTGGTGAATTTGCAGTTCGACCTTTCTTAATTAAATATGGCAATCAAATGTTAGCGCAAATGATCTTATGGAGCCAACATGAGCATTACTTGGTTAGGCGTTTAGCGACGGAAGGTAGTCGGCCTCGTTTACCTTGGGCGATAGCGTTGCCAGAGTATAAGAAAAATCCCGTTGAACTTTTACCCATATTACATCGCTTAATTGATGATCCGACAGAAATTGTTCGTCGTAGCGTTGCCAATAACTTAAATGATATCGCCAAAGATAATCCTCAAGTGGTGATTGCTTTTGTCAAAGAATACCTAGGTACTAGTGAACAGTTCGACCGAACGCTTAAACATGCTTGTCGAACGTTATTAAAACAGGCTTGCCCTGATACGCTGGCACTTTTTGGTTATGACAGCACGGGTATTGAACTCATTGAATTTGAGATACTAACTAATGAGGTTAATTGGGGTGAGTATGCTCAATTTAGTTTTACGGTAAAAAACACTTCAACAAGAAGTAAAAAAATACGCTTGGAATATGGGCTGTATTTTATGAAAAAGAACGGACAGTTATCGAAAAAGGTTTTTAAGATCAGTGAACGTAACCTTGGAGCGAATGAGTCACATCAAGTGGTTCGAAAGCAGAGTTTTAAAGCAATAAGCACTCGAGTGTTTTACCCAGGAAAACACCAAGTATCAATCATACTTAATGGTAAAGAGTTCGCTGCTAAAGACTTTGTCTTGATAGACGCTTCTGACTAACTACCTATATAACATGTTAAACATTCGGATTATATTTATGCTTAAATCATTTTTTTTCACTGCTCATCTATTTACTAAAAGTATATCGGCGTTCTTTTATTTAACTGTTCTGTTTAGTTTTACCCTATCTGTTCGAGCTAATTCACTACACGAAACTGAATTAGCTTTATTACCCGAGCCTGTCGCTAATAACGCAGTTACTCAGCTTTCTATTGAGAATAAAGACTATCTATTGTCTTTTTCTGGTTTAGGTAAAAATAAGACCTATCAAGATGTTCATAATAAGGCGTTTATCTATGATGTTAATCTGAAAAAATGGCAGTCTATTGCCCCTGTGCCGATTGAAAAACCGATTAAGGGTTTAACGGGGCGCTTGGCTAGTGTTGCAACGAGCATAAATAATAAAGCGTATATTTTTGGTGGTTATACTGTTGCGAAAGATCATAGTGAAGTATCAGTTCCTGATGTTTATTCTTATGATGTGACTAATGCGCGCTATAAAAAGCTGGCATCTATGCCTGTGCCTGTCGATGATAGCGTTGCTCTGCCTTATGATAATCGATATATCTATTTAGTTAGCGGTTGGCATAATGATGGAAATGTTAACTTGGTTCAGCTATACGACATAAAAACAAATACTTGGCAGCAAGCAAGCCCATTTCCAGGGAAACCGGTATTTGGCCAAGCAGGCGGAATTGTTGGTAATACGCTGGTTATCTGTGATGGTGTACGAGTTGATGTTCATATCAAAAAACGTCGCAGTTATGCTGCCGAAGCAAGTTGCTATTTAGGAAAAATAAATCAAAAAAAACCACGTAAAATAGCATGGCAATTATTACCTCACCCGACAGGAAAATCAAGATACCGGATGGCAGCGGTCGGAATCGATCAATATCAAAAAATTATTTTTATTGGCGGTAGTGACAATCCTTATAACTTCAATGGCATAGGTTATAACGGACAGGCCTCATCTGCCGATAATGGCGTCTGGATTTATGATATTAAAACCCAAGGTTGGCAAGTTAAAACAACACCTAACGCAACAATGGACCACCGCGGTTTATTACTCTTAGATGATCAGTTAATAACGATTGGCGGTATGGGGGAAAATCAACAGGTGCTACAAACGATTAATCAACACGGTAAGATTAACGATTACTTATGAATGCTGTCTATTACTAAGTAATGTGCATAAAGGTTTGCAAGTTTCTCAACATGTAGTAAATGTGTTTATTTGATAATAATATCTAGTGAAAATTATAACTTTATTGAGTTTATTCTACTATTTTAACTATGGTGCTAAAAGACAAAAGCTTGCAATAATAAGATGAAATTTATGGCGTGGTTTGCTTTGATTTATTTAGGAAAGTTTATTGAAAACAATAAATTGTATTGCACATAATATATGCTAGTCTTACTCGTCATATTGTAATTACAAGAAATAAAATATAAATACTTTTTATGAAAACCTATATTTTGTCAAACAGATGTCATCAGACCAGCACATGATTCATGACGCTCGAAGAAATAACCCTTTGCAAAATATATTGTCAGTTTTTATTTTGTTGGTAGTAGCTAATTGTTTCGTAGTTAATAATGCAATGGCTAAAACCTATAAATTTGTAGGCACTACTTTTAGCCATATTCTTGAACAAGATGCGACCGGGATAAAAAAAGGTATTGGTGTAGAGTTAGCTAATAGAATCATGACTACACTTGGCCATGAGATTGAAATTGAAATATACCCCTGGAAAAGAGCACAAATGATGGTCAAAAGTGGACTAGCAGATGTTCTCATCGGTCCATACAAAACTAGCGAAAGAGAAGCTCTTTTTAATCTGTCTCTTATACACATCTCCGAGCCCACGAGACCGTACTAGATCTC